>Ga0114951_10000877_pt1 | contig 39887 bp, 33 predicted proteins | sample AM7aDNAmetaG_FD_88677 | JGI IMG/M metagenome (GOLD analysis project Ga0114951, IMG submission 88677) | Freshwater microbial communities from Finland to study Microbial Dark Matter (Phase II) - AM7a DNA metaG | ecosystem: Environmental > Aquatic > Freshwater > Lake | place: Finland: Lake Alinen... | reverse complement strand
CATCAACGCAGCCCACGACCGCACCCGCGCGGCCAACCAACGCCGAAGCACCGCCCTTGGCTGTGAAATATTACCTCCAAGGCCGCGAGAAGTTCCTCGACGGCGCCAACTCCGAGGCGATGGATGACCTCGAAAAATCCCTCAAACTTGATCCCGACGCCTTCACTGTCCTGCGGCTGATGGGACGCGTCTGCTTCTCCGCAAATCAATTGGCCCGCGGCAGCTATTACCTCAAACGGGCCCAGGCCCTCCATCCCGCGGATGTCGAAGTGAACTACTTCCTCGGCCGCTTCTATATTGAAGCCGCCGAATGGCCCAAGGCAATTCACTATTTGATCCTGGCCGATGAAAGCCCGGAACGGTCACCCACCATGGCTTTTTCGCCGCTGGTCAGTTTCTACCTCGCCCGTTCACTCCAGGGCGCCGGCTACCACGTCGCGGCCGCACGCCAGTATGAAGATTTTCTCAACCTGATCGTGCAACCCGTCGCGGCCTATCGCTTCGATCGCGAACTGGCCTACCTCGCCGGAGAACAATGGGCCGCTAACCTCGAGGCCGCAGACAATCTCGCCATCGCCGGAGAATACACCAAGGCCGTGCCTCACTATGAACAGGCCGCGCTCGGCCAGCCCAAGGACCACTACATCGCCGGTCGATTGATCAATGCCCTGGCGCTCTCCGGCGACGCGACCGGCGCGACCGCCAAAGCCCTTCGGCTGGTCCTCGATTCCGATGGTGATTCGGACGCCATTACACTCCTCCTCTGGTCCTACAAAGCCACCGGTCGCGAACCGCACCTGCTCACCGAGCTGCGCCTGGAACTCGCCGGCCAGCAGGACCGCGCCGCCGCTTCGGAAATTCTGGCGCTGGTGCTCGAACGCATGGGGCGTTCTTCCGAAGCGTCGACGGCTCTCCGCGCCGCCCTCAAGACCGATCCGGCCAATCTGGTTTTGCTGAAGGCCGCGCTCGCGCGGCTGGAAAAGGCCGATGACTATCCGCAAGCGCTCGAAATCACATCCGCCGCGCTCACCGCAGCCCCGGACAAACACGATGACATCATGGAACTCTTCGTCCCCTTGATGGACGTTCCCAGCGCCCCGCGGCAGATCGTTTCGTTGCCTCCCTCCGCCGGTGCGGCACAGCGCTATCTTCTGGCCCGCACGCTGGCCCGTCATGACGCCGCGCCCGCCGCCATCACCGAACAATTCGCCGCCGCCATGAAGGCTGATCCTTCTTTCCTGCCGGCACGCGAAGCCTACATTCGCGCACTCCTTGGCGATGAACAATTCACCAAGGCTGACCAGGCGATCACCCAGGCGATCGCTTCCGGCAAAGGCGCCGAGAAGGCCCTCGAACTGCAGATCGAATCGGAAATCGTCCAGAATCGCTTCACCAAGGCTGTGCAAGTCGCCCGCGAAGCCAAGGGAAAATTCCCGCGTTCACCTGAATTGCGGATGACACTCGCATCGATCTATCGCCTGCGCGACCAAGACCGCGATGCCGATGCCGAACTCTTCGCCGCCGTTGAGGAATTCCCAAAATTCGAACCGGCGTATCGCCGTCTCATCGATTCCTACCTCGAACGAAGCCATGCCGCCGACGGCGGTGACCGCTACCTTAACGACGCCATCGCCCTGGTCGGCCGCCTCGTGCGCGAAGTGCCCACCAGCCATTACGCCCAGACCATCACGGCCCTGCTTTACGCCCGCACCGGAGAATGGCAGCAATCCGAGGACTACTATCGCCGATTGTTCGAGGAATCGCCGACCGATCCCTCTGTTGCTGTGCCGTTCTCGGAAGTGCTTGTCCATCAGAACAAGCGCGATGAAGCCGAGAAGGTGCTGCAGCAGTCACTGGCCAAGAAACCGCAGGTCGCCATCGCCACCAACCTTGCGGACTTCTACCGCGAGTTGGGCCGCAACGCCGACGCCCTGGCCGTCAGTGACAACCTGATGAAGCGCCAACCGGACAACGAAATATGGCTGCTCCTTCAGGTTTCCGAGCTTGCCGCCCAGCAGCGGCAGGATGATGCGCTAAAGCTTCTCCAGCAAGGCGCTGCAAAGTTCCCCCATTCGCAGAATATGGCCACCAACTATGCCCGCCAGCTCGCCACGACCAACCAGGCCGCCGAAGCCGTCAAATTCTTCCAGGATTTCATCACTCGCAACGGCGTCACTACCGACCGCCTGTACGTGCTGGCCAACCTGCAGACCCAGGCCGATGATGAACCCGCTGCGGAAGTGACGCTCGAAAAACTTCTCGCCCGCATGCCCGATCACACCGGTGCCAACAATGACTTGGGCTATTACTGGGTGGACGCGGGCGTGAAACTCGATCGCGCCATCGAAATGATTCGCAGCGCTGTGGCGAATCTGCCCAACAACGCGGCGTTCCTGGATTCCCTGGGCTGGGCGTACTACAAGAAGGCCCAGTTCAAAGATGCCGCACGCTACCTCGAAGAGGCCATCGCGCTGCCCAACGGCATGGACCCGGAATTACTCAGCCACCTCGGTGACGCCCTGTACCGCTCCGGCAAACAGGATCAAGCCCTCGAACGCTGGACGCAGGCCCAGGCCCTGCTCTCCAGCGAATCCAAAGGCCGAACCAAGACCAAGCAACACGTGGACGAAGCCCTACGGCAGGTTCGCGACGGTAAGACGCCGCCGCTGGCACCCGTCGGCCAGGGCGTGGTGATCGAAAAAAATCTGTAATGTTCAGGCTCATCGCGGCGGATGCGCCGCACAGAAAAAACATTTTTCGGGAGTCTTCATGGCTGGTCATTCCCATTGGAAAAACATCAAACGTAAAAAAGCCGTCATCGATGCGCGTCGCGGCCAGGCATGGTCGAAAGTCGCGCGGCTCATCATGATTGCCGCCCGGCGCGGCGCCAATCCGGATGACAACCTCGCCCTGCGCTTCGCCATGGACAAGGCCCGGACTGTCAACATGCCCAATGACACCATCGAAAAAGCCGTCAAGAAAGGCTCCGGCGAACTCGGCGGACAAAACTTCGAATCCGTGCTCTACGAAGGTTATGGCCCCGGCGGTGTGGCGATCCTCGCCGATGCGCTTACCGATAACCGCCATCGCACGGCCGGTGAAATCCGCATGATCTTCGACAAGCACGGCGGCGCTATCGGCACGGCCAACTCCGTCGGCTGGATGTTCACCAAGAAAGGCGTCATCGCCATCGAAAAATCCAAGATCGATGAAGACAAGCTCATGGAAATTGTCCTCGAAGCCGGCGCCGAAGATGTCCAGACCTCCGAGGACGGCTACGAAGTGACCACCACCCTCCATGATTTTGAAAAGGTCCGCCAGGCGTTGACCGCCGCAAAAATCGAAATGGTGCAGGCCGACGTGATGATGATTCCCTCGCAAACCGTCAGCGTCTCCGGCGACCATGCCGATAAACTGCAGAAAATCGTCGAGGGCCTTGAAGCCAATGACGACGTGCAGAATGTCTACACCAACGCCGAGGTGGCCGAGTGACCTCCGCCCTCACCCCACGCGCTGAATCGCGCTGCGGATGAGTTCCAGCGATTCCGCCATGTCCAGCTGGCTTTTGCCGAACCCAGGCGCCGCACCATTGGCCACCGCCGCGGCCTGTGCGTCGGCATAATCGGAAACCAGCATCAGCGGCGGCATGCCCTTTTCACGACGCGCCGCGCCGATGAACTCCACGCCGCTGGTCCCATCCGCATCGAACACACGATTGACCAGCACCAGATCGTACGTTCTCCCGGCGATCTTCACTAAAGCATCGGCCCCATCGTACGCCCGCTCCAGCGTGATCCCCATCGCCACCAGCATCCGGGCAATCCGCGCATCATCCGCACTGCATTGACCAACACTCAACACTAAAGGCATACGCTGCTCCACTTGAAACTACTTCTACTTCTTCCACAAAGGCAACTCACTCACCACCGCCTTCGCCCTGCTCCCCTCCGCCAGCACATCCACCGTCTTTCCCGCCGCCGAGTACGCCTTCTTCACATACCCCATCGCGATCGGCACGTCCCCCAGCATCGGCGACATGCACGAACTCGTAACAATGCCCACCTGCTGCGCCCCATCAAAAATTTCCGTCCCCGCCAAAGGCAGTTTCGTTCCTTCAATCCGCAAACCCACCAGCAATCGCGCCACCGTGTTGTGCGCATGCATCCGCGCCACGATCTCCTGCCCCAGGTAACACCCCTTGGTGACCGATACCGCCCGCGCGTACCACGGCCCCGTTTCCATCGGCAGATAGTGATCCGTAATGTCTATCCCATAGAGCGGCGTCCCCGCCTCGATCCGCGCCGTGTTAAACGCTGACCACCCAACCGGACGCATCGAAATTTCGCCAGCTGGATCGTCATGCCCCTCGCCCGCCGCATGAAGAATCTGCCAGATCGTCACTAGCTGATCCCGTGGAACGATTAATTCATACTCTTCCTCCCCTGCGAGATCCTGGCGAAAAATCGTCGCCGTGGCCCTGCCGATCGTGCGCCGCACATGTTGGAATGGCTCCTGCAAACTCTCGATCGACGCATCAACCACTGCTTGCAGCAGCGCCAGCGCCTTGGGCCCCATCAGCGATAGCCGGCCCAGTTGCTGCGATGCATTCAGCAGCCGCACATCCTCGGTGAAGATATACTTCTCCATGATCCTCAGAAACTCCGGCGTCAGCCGCGCATCGAGCTCCACCAGCGTTGCGTCCTCCGCCTGCAGAATATTCATGTCCATTGTGATGCGGCCCTTGAGGTTCAGCAGGTACGCATAGCACCCCTGACCGGCCGTCAGTTTCAGGGTGTCGTTGGTGACCTTATTGTGCAGGAAACTCAGCCGATCCTTCCCCGTAAGCACCACCACTGAGCGGTGGGGGGCATCCATCAAAGCCGCACCCTTGCGAATCGCTGCATATTCCGCTTCAACTTCGCCATACGATTCCACGATCTGCAAATCGCTGCCATAGGGCAGAAACGCCGCCTCCGCCTGGTCATGCATTTGCTGCAACGGATTGATAGACATCAAATAGAATCCTTCTGAGACAACTTCAACCCTCCCATCATATCATCTCTGCAGCGGGTGCCATTCCCGCGAAGGTAGGCAGGGCATACGTTACAAAATGCGTTTCTGGAATTGTTCGATTGTCACCGCCCCATATATGTCGATAATTCGCACACGATGACCACTCAAGACCTTCTCTATATGTTCTTCATCTTCGCACTCGGCAGTTGCGTCGGCAGCTTCCTCAACGTCGTAATCTGGCGTCTGCCCCACCGCGGACGTGAAGTGATTTACCTAAAAACACAGGGCAAGCTGACGCTTTCCTGGCCGCCTTCCCATTGCCCGGTGTGCGATTCTCCTATCGCCTGGTATCAGAACGTCCCCATTCTCAGTTGGCTGGTGCTCCGCGGAACGTGCGCCAATTGCAGCACCCCCATCCCGATCCGCTACCCTCTCGTGGAACTGGGCACCGCCGTGCTCTTCGTAGCGTTGTACCTCGCCTACTTCATCGGGTTCTGGCCCACTCCCGGCGTCGCCCCGGGCCAACAACTCTTTACCGACCTCGCCAACGACTGGCCCGTCTTCGTCCTGCACCTCTGCCTGGTCGCCGCCTTGCTCGCCGCCTCCGCCATCGATGCCGACTGGTTCATCATTCCGCTCTCCATTCCCGCACTGCTGATGGTTCTCGGAGTAGTCGCCGCGCCGTTCATCAATCACAAGGCCTTTCCCGCTCTCGCGCCGGACGCCTTACACCCCGCACGCTGGCTGATGGCCAAACCGATTCTTGGCGCCGCCATCGGCGTCATCCTGGCCAACTTTCTTCTCTGGCTCAAAGTCCTCCCGCAAAGTTTTGCCAACATTCCCCCCGGCCCGGAACATCCCGATGCCGTCAATGCCGAACTGGATGCCGACAAGTCAAAAGAAGAACCCATCGCCCCTCCGCCGAAGATGACCCGCAAGTCGCCATCCTTCATCGCGGTTCTCGCCATCCTCATCTTCCTCGCCGGCGCGTGGATCGATAGTACGCCGAAGTGGGCGTCGCTCTTCACCGTCATCGGCGGAATCCTGATTTTCCTCATCGGCGTCCTCCCCCGCGACAAGGGCCAGACCGACGTCACTGACGAAGTCATGGACGAAATTTCCGGCCCGCGCGCCCGCCATGAAATTCTCAAAGAGGCACTCTTTCTTGCCATTCCCTTGGCCTGCGCCCTGATCGCCTTTGTGCTACCCTTCGATCTGCCGCAATATCCGTGGCTCACGCGTGTCGTCGGTTCACTCCTCGGATTGCTTGCCGGCGGGGGGATCGTCTGGCTCGTTCGCATCGGCGGAACGCTCGGTTTCGGTCGTGAAGCCATGGGCCTCGGCGATGTTCATCTCATGGCCGGCGTCGGCGCGATCATCGGCGCCCCACTCGTCCTGATCGCTTTTGTGACCGCGCCCTTCCTCGGAATCCTCTGGGCCATCGTCCTTAAACTGCTCGGCAAACCCAACATCCTCCCGTACGGCCCCTGGCTTTCCGTAGCCTCGATCCTCTGCCTGCTCGTCGGTAACCCTTTGCTGCAGTGGTATTTGACGGTTCTTTTCCCACCGACTACGGGATTAGTACTGCCCATGTAAAATTGGGCATTTACTTGCAAGCACCCCTAACCCGGCTACAATTTTCTCAACCGTAATGCGAAATGGATTGTGGCGATGCCTCGGCCCACTGCGAGCCGGCGCTTTTGCCCGAACTCGATAAGGAGATCCCCATGTTCCTTCGTTCCACCCTGTTGGCCGGCCTCGCGCTGGCCGTTCTCACCGTCGGCACCGGCTGCTCCAACAAGACGCAGGCCGAACGCGACTCGCTGTTGAATCAGAACAAGTCCCTGCAGGATCAGTTGGCTGCAGAAAAAGCGGCCCGAGCCGATGCCGAAGCCCGCGCTGCCGCCGGACAGCAGGCCAGCACGGTTACTCCGCCCGTTGCTCCCCCGGCCCCCCCTGCGGATAACACCGACGTCGGCCCCGCATCCACCGGCGATATCGGCGGCGGCATCACCCGCGGCACCAACAAGCTCGGCGAAGCCACCATCCAAATCGCCAGCGATGTGCTCTTTGATTCCGGCAAGGCGACCCTGAAGCCCGCCGCCAAGAAGACCCTCGACAAAGTCGCCGGCATCCTCAAGAAGGAATACGCCGGCCAGACTCTTCGCGTCGAAGGCCATACCGATCCGAACCCCGTCAAGAAGAGCGGCTGGGATGACAACTGGGACCTCGGCGCAGGTCGCGCCCGCGCCGTCCTGCTCTACCTCGAAACCAAGGGCATCGCCAAAAAGAATATGTACATCGCCTCGTTCGCCGACACCGATCTCAAGAGCACCAAGAATTACGCCCTCGATCGCCGCGTCGAAATCGTCGTCGTCAAGGCTGCCAAGTGAGTGAGTCATGAAGTTGCATTGTTAAGGCAAGGGCGCGTCCACTCATCAGACGGCATCTGCCGGCTCATGTTGCGTGCGACGCGCCCTTGCTCTTTTTTTGTTTCATCCAAGAGGTAAATCACCGTGCTCGCGATCGTCGACTATGGAATGGCCAATCTCCGCAGCGTTCAAAAAGCCTTTGAACGCGTCGGCCATGCCGCCGAAATAATCTCCACCCCCGAACAGGTGCGTCAAGCCGACCGCCTCGTCGTCCCCGGCGTCGGTGCGTTCTGCGACGCCATCGATCTGCTGAAAAAAACCGGCCTCGCCGAGGCTATCACCCAGCACGTTCGCACCGGACGCCCCATGCTCGGTATCTGCCTCGGCCTCCAACTGCTCGTCGATGTCGGCTATGAAGATGGCACCTTTGACGGCATGCACATCCTCCCCGGCCAGTGCGTCCGCTTCACCGTCGACCAGCCGCCGCACCGCCTGAAAGTCCCGCACATGGGCTGGAATTCCATCCGCTGGACCCGCGACGTTCCGCTCTTCAAAGGTCTCAAACAGGGCGATTACGTCTACTTCGTCCACTCGTATCACGTTGTCCCCAAGGACCCAGAAGTGATTGCCGCCACCGCCGACTACGGCACACCCTTCGTCGCCGCCATCTGGAAGGACAACATCATGGCCACCCAGTTTCACCCGGAGAAAAGCCAGCACGTCGGCGGCGTTATGCTGAAAAATTTCGCCGAATTCTCCTGTTGAATCTTCCCTGCGTTACTTGTTTTCTTATCTCTCAATAGAGTCCAAAAATTATGCCTCCCGAACTCATCCCAGCCATCGATCTTCGCAACGGCCACGTTGTCCGCCTCAAGCGCGGCGACTACAACCAGCAGACCACCTACGAAGTCGACCCCGTGGACACCGCCAAGAAATTCCAGGATGCCGGCTGCAAGTGGCTCCATGTCGTCGACCTCGATGGCGCCAAGGAAGGCCGCCCCGCCAACCTCGGCATCATCGAAAAAATCTGCCGCGCCACCAAGCTCAACGTCGAAGTCGGCGGCGGACTCCGCACTGAAGAATCTATGGAATACGTCCTCGCCATCGGCGCCCAACGCCTTATCCTCGGCACCCGCGCCCTGGCCGATATGGAATGGTTCAAAGCCATGGCCCACGATGGTCGCTTCCGCAATCGCCTCGTCCTCGGACTCGATGCCCGCGACGGCCTCGTCTCCACCCACGGCTGGACCCAGACCGACGCCGATCGACCCAAGGCCGTCGACATCGCCCGCAACGTCGATTCCTGGCCCCTCGCCGCCATCATCTACACCGACATCGCCCGCGACGGCATGCTCAAAGGCCCCAACCTCCGTGCCACCACCAAGCTCACCAAGGTCTGCAAAATAGTCCCCGTCATCCACTCCGGCGGCGTCAAATCCCTCGCCGACATCACCGCGCTCAAACACCTCGACATCGCCGGCATCATCGTCGGCAAAGCTCTCTACGAAGGCACCCTCAACGCCGCCGACGCCGTCAAAGAGCTTCAGCTCAGCACGACCTGACAAAATCGCTACAATGGACCGAACTATGGCCACGAACAATCACAACGACTTCACCGACCTCGTCTCCGCCCTCGTAACCAGCTACCAGGCCGAGCCGCAGACCCGGCACATCGACGCCGGCTACCTCCCCAACCGCGATGCCATCATCGAGATCATCAAGCAGCTCCGCGAGCTCCTCTTCCCTGGCTACTTCGGCAAGCAAAACCTCTCCAGCAAAACGCTCGAATATCACGTCGGCGAACTCCTCGCCTCCATCCGCGACAAACTCTTCGAACAGGTCCGCAACGCCATCCGCCACCAGGCCACACGCCGCGGCACCGAATGCCCCAGTTGCGACGAAACCGCCGACGTCATCGTCCGCGAATTCCTCGGCACCGTGCCGCAGTTGCGATCGCTCCTGGCCACCGATGTTCAAGCCGCCTTCGACGGCGACCCCGCCGCCGCCGATACCGATGAAATCATCTTCTCCTACCCCGGCCTCTTCGCGATCACCATCTTCCGCATCGCCCACGAACTCCATCGCCTCGAGGTCCCCCTCATCCCCCGCATCATGACCGAATACGCCCACGGCATCACCGGCATCGACATCCACCCCGGCGCCACCATCGACGAATTCTTCTTCATCGATCACGGCACCGGCGTCGTCATCGGCGAAACCACGATCATCGGCAAACACGTCAAGATCTACCAGGGCGTCACACTCGGCGCTCTCTCCACCCGCGGCGGCCAGACGCTTCGCGGCGCCAAACGACACCCCACCCTCGAAGATGATGTCACCGTCTACTCCGGCGCCTCCATCCTCGGCGGAGAAACCCTCATCGGCACCGGCGCCGTCATCAACGGCAACGTCTTCGTCACCCAGTCCGTCCCCGCACACACCCGCGTCAGCACCAAAAATCCCGAACTCCAATATCGCAACCGCCCGCCCCGCGAATTCAAACAGGATCCCCCGGCCGACTGGATCATCTGATATTCGCAGGAGCCTCCCCTGAATCCCGCACTTCTCAATCTCCTCGTCTGCCCCGTCACGCACAGCAAACTGCGCCAGGATGGCGACTACCTCATCTCCGAAACCGGCGGCCTCAAATATCCCATCAAAGACAACATCCCCGTCCTCCTCACCGACCAGGCCCAACTCCCCCCAGGCATCCAGTCACTCGAAGAATTCAAACAGAAACTTCCGAGCAACAAGCCCACCTGAATTCGAAGCTCGTCACGCCCCCGGCTCCTGCTGCGTCAAACAATGCAACGTCCCCAACCCCCACACCAGGTCCCGGCAATACACCGGGATCACCGCCCGATCCTTGAAACACCCCTCTATCACCTTTAGCGCCCGCGCATCATTCACATCATTAAACACCGGCACCAGCACCCCCGCATTGGCAATGTAAAAATTCGCATAGCTCGCCGGCAACCGTTTGCCTGCAAACCATACCCCCGTCGGCATCGGCAGTTCCACCACGTTAAACGCCTTGCCCGCCACGTCCCGCATCTTCTTCAGCCGACGCAGATTCTCCTGCATCGGCCCATAATTCGCATCCGACCTCTCCGTCTCCACGCATGTCACAATCGTATTTCGATTCACAAACCGCGCCGTATCATCCACATGCCCATGCGTATCCTCATCCCCCGCAATCCCACGATTTAGCCACAACACCTTCTTCACGCCCAGAAAATCGCACAGCGTCTTCTCAATGTGCTCCCGCGAAAACCCCGGATTCCGCTGCTGCACTTTCGACAGCAAACACTCCTCCGTGGTCAACACGCACCCCGCCCCGTTCACGTCGATCGATCCTCCCTCCAGCACAAACCGCTGCAACTCTCCCGCATCGTTCTCCCCATACGCCGCGAATCTCCGCACCTTCATCGCCCCCGCCATGTACTCCGGCACCAGATCATCCCGCCCCGAATCATCGTATTTCGCCCACGCATTAAACTTGAAATCCACCACCGCTCGCTCCCCACTGTTTTGCTTCCGCACCACGATCCCCCCCGAATCCCTCACCCAACTCCGATCCGTCGCCCGCTCATGCAGCGTCACATGCGCCACATTCACATCGTTCTTCTCCAGCACTTCCCGCACCCGCTTGGCCGCGACCCCGCCCTTCGACGGCTGCACCAAAATATGCACCCGCTCCCCGTCCGCCAGCAACCTTACCATCTCCGCAAAAACCCACGGAATCGTCTCAAACTTCCCCGGCCAATCCTCCCGCCGGTGCGGCCACGCCAGCCACGTCCCCTCATGCACCTCCCACTCCGCCGGCATCGAAAACCCCAACGCCGCCGGCGTCACCCGGCCCTCACTCATCAATTCTTCTGCCAGTTTCTCGCCCACAGCTACTTCCTTGATCATTGGTCATTGGTAATTGGTCATTCCCCAATCATCTCTCAACCCGCACCGAAACGCACGCACATTCCCCACCCAACTCCGCCGTGGGTGCCATGCCCAGTGGGGTAGGGGCCCCGCTGGGCATGTCGTGCCTATGACAATCTCTGCTCAGAACTCAGCCCCCTTCCCCACTAATCGATCGAACTAATTTCACCATCGGCAACATCAGAGCTATGACAACCGGCAGCAAGAAGAACAACACGAACACGATCAAGGCTATGCCCCTGCTCAATATTCTGCGCTTGGTGCTCAATACGCCTTCTCGCCCCATCCTCATCAGCGCGAAAGGTACCGGCACTAGTCCCGCAAACGCAAGCGTCAGCAAAACCGATACTTCACCATTTTGGGCCAACGATGCGCACCATAACACCAGTTCCGTTAAGGCGGGCAATGCTGTCTTGAAGTCTTTGAACACTTCACGATACTTGGGAACAATGAATACCAAGACGGCCAGTGCCGCGACAGCGTACGCCGCCGCAACGCCTACGTCCTCCAAATACAGCCCAAGGCCCACGGCCCTTCGCGGGATTTCCTCCGCTCGTTTCCGATCCCGCACGATCGCCCGAATTCCTGAATATAACAGTCCGATCGCGGCGAAAACAAACATCGCCAATATGGCCAGCGCAAGTACATTCGTTGCGAAATCAGTCGTTACGTCTCCCATCACCAGAACATAAGAAATAAGAAAATAGAGTGACGTGAGTAAGCCTAGGCAGGCAAGAAGAACTACCACGACGAAAGCCCATAGCGCACCGCGCAGAATGCCGCGCACCAACAGCGTCATCCCATGAGCGGCTGCTAACGCCGCGATCAAGGCTCCGAGAGATACCATTCCCGATAGCCCCAACATTGGCCCCCAGGAAAAGATCGGTTGGCTCGAATATGCCCACACAAGTTGAAATAACCACCCGCACAGCACCGCAGAAATCAGGCCGACTAAGAATATGGCGCACACACTCGCCATGCTCGTCAATATGACGACGACCAATCGAATCGGCGGATAGTCCCGCTGCACCGACTCATACGCCAACACTGATGATGCTTTGTTCGTCATGGCAAGCTTACCTTCTCGCAATCTACGCTGTGATCTTCCTGCCGATCCGCCGTTCGTTCAAAGCTCATCTCTCGATTCGCGCCGAAACGCACGCACAATCCCCTCTCAAATCCGCTTCAACCCGTTTCTGTATCTCCGCCGCCTCAACTCCCGATCCACACAGGGCATACAACGTCGACCCGCTTCCCGTCATATGCACCTTCCGCCTCACACTCTTCGCCGCGCGCTCCCGCAACTCCGCCACCCACGGCGCAATCGCAAACGCCGGCGGCTCCAGATCATTCACCAGCAACCCACTCAACTCCTCCGCCGTCGACCGCGCACACCGCTGCCAATCCGTCTTCCCCAACCCCTTATGTTGATGCCCCGCATCAAACGCCTGATACACTTCCTTCGTCCCCAATCCCCGTGGCGGCAAAAGCAGCACCGCAAATAACGTATGATACGCTGGCAGCGGCGTCATGATCTCCCCACGTCCCGTGCACAAACTCGCCTCCCCCCGCACAAAGAACGGTACATCGCTCCCCAACTCGGCCGCAATCCCTCGCAACTTCTCCTCACCCCACCGCAGCCCCCACGCCTCATTCAACATCACCAGCGCACTCGCCGCATCCGAACTCCCGCCTCCCAATCCCCCGCCCGGCGGCAACACCTTGTGCAACGTAATCGTCCCCTCCGCCGCAACCCCTGCCGCCTTCGCCAACCGCACCGCCGCGCGGCCCACCAAATTTTTTTCCAAATCCGTCGGCACACCCTCCGCCCGCCCCGTCACTTCCAGTTTCAACGCCCCGCCACTATTGAACTGCAACGTATCGTGCCACGAGATCGGTACAAACCATGACTCCAAATCATGAAACCCATCCGGCCGCGCCGGAAATATCCGCAACCCCAGATTCAGCTTCGCCCGCGCCAAAATCTCCCACCGCCCACCCTCCAACCGTACAACCCGCTCCGACATCGCCAAATCCTCAATCATCAAATCCGCTCCTTGATATGCAGAAAGTATCGCATCCCGAAGCCATTCCGTACACCGCCCACCCCCCTAAACATTCGTGTTCATTAGTGTTCATTTGTGGCTAATTTACGTCGTCCCCTCTGTGCCCTCCGCGTACTCTGCGAGAAGCCGTCTTGGAGCCTCGGTGTCTTGGTGGTTTAACCCGATTCTTCATACTAAGATGGACCACAATTCCGGAATGCCAAACCCGTCCAACCAAAGGTCCATCATGCCCTACGAAAATCTGCAGGACTTCCTCAAAGCCCTCGACACCGCCGGCGAACTTCGCCACATCCGCACCGAAGTCGATCCCGTCCTCGAAGTCACAGAAATCACCGACCGTGTCTCCAAAGCCAACTCCGAATTAAAAAACCAAGCCCTCCTCTTTGACCGCATCAAGGGCTCTTCCCTCCCCCTCGCCATCAACACCTTCGGTTCCTACAAACGCATGCACATGGCCCTCGGCTGCGATTCCTTCGACGACCTCGCCCAGAAAATCGCCGAGCTCACCCGCCCTGAAGTCCCCACCGGCCTTTTCAATAAAATCAAAAAAGGCATCGACTTCTTGAAAATCGGCTCCTACATGCCGAAAGTCCGCTCCTCCGGCAGCGGCGCCCTCTGTCAGGAAGTCGTCCTCACCGACTCTGCTGACCTCACCAAACTCCCCCTCATCCAATGCTGGCCCGAAGACGGCGGCAAGTACATCACCTTCGGCCAGGTCGTCACCAAACATCCCGACACCGGCGCCCGAAACCTCGGCATGTACCGCGTCCAACTCTTCGGCCCCAAAACCACCGCCATGCACTGGCACCCGCACCACGACGGAGCCCGCCACTTCCGCGCCTGGGCCGCCCGCGGTGAAAAATGCCCCCTCGCCATCACCCTCGGCGGCGAATCCGTCCTTCCCTACGCCGCCACCGCACCCCTTCCCCCCGGCATCGACGAACACATGTTCGCCGGCTTCCTCATGGGCCGCGGGCTCGATCTCGTCCCCTGCAAAACCGTCCCCCTCGAAGTCTCCGCCAACTGCGAAATCGTCATCGAAGGCTACGTCGATCCCCGCCAGACCATTCTCGAAGGCCCCTTCGGCGACCACACCGGCTTCTACTCCCTCGCCGGACAATTCCCCGTCTTCACCGTCACCGCCATCACCCACCGCAAAAATCCCATCTATCCCACCACCATCGTCGGCAAGCCCCCGCAGGAAGACTATTACCTCGGCAAAGCCACCGAACGCATCTTCCTCCCTCTCCTGCAAATCCTCATCCCCGACATCATCGACTACGACCTTCCCATGTTCGGCGTCTTCCACTCCTGCGCCTTCATCAAGATCAAGAAGGAATACCCCTACCACGCCCGCAAAGTCATGTCCGCCATCTGGGGCGCCGGCCAGATGGCCTGGACCAAAATGATCGTCATCGTCGATGAAGACGTCGATGTCCATTCCGTCGACGACGTCATGTTCCACGTCGCCGCCAACGTCGATCCCAAACGCGACATCGCCCTCGTCGACGGCCCCCTGGACATCCTCGACCACGCCGCCCCCCACGAAGGCGCCGGCAGCAAAATGGGCATCGACGCCACCAAAAAAATCCCCGGTGAAGGCACCGTCCGCGACTGGCCCTCCGAAATCAAAATGGACCCCGCCACCATCAAAAAGGTCACCGATCGCTGGAAAGACTACGGCTTCTAGCTCTAGCCTTGGCGTGGAAACGCAAGGCTCCCACCCTCAACACAAACGGGCTTCACCGCAAGACTTACCCCATGGGTGCCATGCCCAGTGGGGCAGGGGCCCCGCTGGGCATGCCGCGGAATCTTCAGTTTGGTCTCACCGTCGCATTTCTGCTTGCCACGTAGCGGGTCACCACCCTCCAACACGCCTGACCTCATCCCCGCCCCGTGAGTCAAGACAATCCGTGCCTCAATCATCATCCAACAATCCATTCCGCCACACCCGCGCAATCTCAAACCCCACATATGCCAATATCAAAAAGAACACGCTGATCCAAAACCAGTGATGCTCGCCCGACAACCGCGAAGAGAACTCGCGCCCGGGGATATATTGAACCTTCACGAGCTTGGACTCCGGCGTCTCCCAATCCATCGGGACATCCTCATATTCCCGCCGATTCTTCTCGCCATCCATGAATGCATAACCCAGAACTCGCACTTCCCACTGGCGGTTGTACTTCCCGCGACGGACCTCCACCTGCGACGACATAAACATCGCATCCACCGTCTTGCCCCAAATCATGTAACGGATTTCCGACCACGAGAATACGAGCGAGATCAAAAATAATATTCCCACCACCCCCCAAGTCTTCAAACGAGCTGTTTCCTGATCAAGATCCATGAATACCTCCCGATGCGTATCCCGGTGTCGCGCAGTATTCCACGATGATGCTGCCTCAGTCGATCGACACGCGGCCGATACGGATAATCGCTTTACTCAATTTGCGTGTCAATCAGTTGTTGAGGTCGATCCGCCCGTCGACAAAAATATTTCTTCTCTCAAACCTTAATCCCCCAACAACTTGTCAACATCTTCACAATCACGTGTGCGCACAAACGTGGTCCTGCAACCATCTATAGGAGCACATTGCACGCCACCCTCATATGCGGAGGCCCACCTCATGCCAACCGACATTCCGCCATCTCGTCTCTCTCGATCCGTAACAAACCTGCAGCCTGCTTCAGGTTTGTCTCCAACAAACCTGCAGCCCGCTTCCACATTGTCCTCAACAAACCTGCAGCCAGCTTCCGGTGTGTCTCCTTTCACCCCCTCTGGCGCTATCAAAAACCCAAACCTGCAGCCTGCTGCCGGTTTATTAACGCTCCGCCGCCCCAACAAACCTGAAGCCTGTTTCCCCGCTCGCCCACTGGCACCCTCCAGCCCATCAGGTACACTACCCAATCCTGTCTTTCGTATATCTGGAGTAGCCCCCGTGTCCGCTTCCGTCTTCCTGCCCGCGCCCGTTCCCGAACTGCTCAAACGCATCAAGAGCGACCCGAACGGCATCTTTGAAGCAGACGGCAAAGATATCTTCGTCGGCCGCTCCCCCGGACGCCTCGATGTCATGGGCGGCATCGCCGATTACACCGGCTCCCTCGTCTGCGAGATGCCCCTCGACGTTGCCGCCGCCGTCGCCGTCCAGCGCCGCGATGACCGAAAACTCGTCCTCAGAACCTATAACCTGGAAGCCGCCCCCGGCGGCGCCACACCTGCCACCGTGGAACTCTCCCTCGACGATTTCTACGGCACCGCCGCTCTCCTCCCCTACGAAACGCTCCAACGCCTGTTCACCGGCGCGACCCATTGGGCCTCTTACGTTGCCGGCGCCTTTCCGGTCCTCGCCAAGTACAAAAAACTCACGCGCCGCGTCACCGGTGCCAACATCGCCTGCTACAGCACCGTTCCCCTTGGCGGCAGGCTCTCATCTTCCGCCGCCCTGGAATGCGCTGCCCTCACCGCATTCACAACCGCCTATCACCTAATCCTCGATCCGATGGACATCGCCGTCCTGGCCCAGAAACTCGAAAATCACATCGTCGGCGCGCCCTGCGGCGTCAAAGATCAGATCACCTCTGTCCTCGGCAAAAAAGATCAGCTCCTGCTCATTCACTGCCAGCCGCACGAAATCCAGGGATATGTCCCCATTCCCGCCGGCACCATCATCGCCGGCATCAACTCCAACGTGAAACACTCCGTGGCCCGCACTGGCTATCAAGATACCCGCAACTCCGCCTTCATCGCCCACGCGATCATCGCCCGCATGCACAAAGACTTGATCGCCAAACCAAACGCCAAAGACCCCACCAACGGCTACCTCGCCAACATCACCCCGGAAAATTACCAGCGCTACTTCCGCCTCATTCTGCCGGAAAATATCACCGGAGAAGCGTTCCTCCGCGACTACGGCCAGACCATCGACCGTCCCACAACCATCGATCCGTCCGTCAACTACTACCCCCGCGCTGCGGCCGATCATCACGTGCTGGAAAATGCCCGCGTGCGGCAATTCGTGCAGTACCTGCAAACCGCGGCCACCGATAAATCCGCCGCCGAAAAAGCCGGCGCCCTGATGCTTGAATCCCATAAATCCTATTCCGATAACGCCCGCCTCGGCTGTCCCGAAACCGATCTCCTCGTCGATCTCATCATGCAGCGGGGTCCGAAAAATGGCTTCTACGGCGCCAAGATCACCGGCCGCGGAACCGGCGGCACCGTCGCCGTCTTCGCGGAAAACTCCGACCGCGTCCGCCAGGGCCTCCAAGACATCGCCACCGACTATCAAAAACAAACTCAGAAGACGCCCCAGCTATTCCTCTCCTCATCGCCAGGCAGCGCCGAACTCGGCGCCATCAAGCTGACGTTGCAGGAAGTCGGAATCGCAAAATCCTGATCGGCCCGAATCTCCAGCGTGTTACCTTTCGCAAAAACTCTATTGATGCCGATCAATAACCCCGTTACGCTGTCGCGACTTGTTTTGTGGAAAGAGCCCAGTCATGTCCAGTGCTCAGCAGGTTTCGACGGCCTTCATTCTTGCCTCGGCAGTTCTAGCCGCAACCGCCTCAGGCCAATCATCCGACCCCCTCACACTCCGGCTCGACTCCTCCGATGCCACCGCGCAGTTCTCTCCCCCTTACACCGGCACTACCAATCCCGCACCCGAAAAACTCTCCCTCGCACCGGTTATCGTCACCGCCGAAAAACAGGAACAGAATCTCCAAAACGTCCCCGCCAGTGTTACCGCCATCACCGCCCAGCAAATCAACGACGGCAACATCGACACCGTCAAAAAAGCCTCCTTCTACGTTCCCGACATCGTCGTCTCCGAATTCACCAACCGCCGCCTCTCCTTCCCCTTCGTCCGCGGCATCGGATCCGGCCGCAACTCGCCCGCCGTCACCACCTACATCGACGGCGTCCCGCAACTCTCCTTCGCCACCAGCAATCAGGAACTCTACGACGTCCAACGCTACGAATTCCTCCGCGGCCCGCAAGGCACGCTCTACGGCCGCAACACCCTCGGCGGCGTCATCAACATCTACACCGGCGAGCCGTCCAACAAACGCGAAGCCAACCTCCGCCAGAACTACGGCAACTTCAACAGCATCGACGAGCGCGGTATGATCAACCTGCCCATCATCAAGGACGTGCTCGCCGTCCGCATCTCCGGCGGTTACGACTCCCGCGACGGCTACACCAGCAATCTCCTCACCGGCAACGACCTCGACACCAAACAAGCCTTCTTCGGCCGCGCTGCCATCGACTTCAAACCCACCGACCGCATTGAACTGACCTTTCGCATCAATGGCGAGCAGGACCGCGATGGCGATTACGCCCTCGGTGATCTGACCAGTATTCGCCAGGATCCGTGGCGTGTAGCTCACGATTTTGAAGGTTTCTCCCACCGCGATCTCGTCGGCCTTTCACTGACCGCCCGCGTGAAGCTCGACTTCGCCACATTCACGAGCATTACCGCCTACAAGGGATGGGAATCACGTGACGTGACGGACCTCGATGCCGGCCCGCTCGACGCCATCCGCCGCGATAATCGCGAACGCCAGACCGAATTTACCCAGGAATTCCGCCTTTCGTCACCCAAAGATGCCCCGCTGACGATCTGCGATCACGTGGCATTTTCGTGGATCGCCGGCGTATTCATTTTCAACACCGACTACCGCCAGCACGCCATGAATGATTACCGCGCCGGCGCGGTGCCGTTCATCACGCCGGTCCCATTCCAACAGTTCGATAACGGCAACATTCATTCGACCGGCGTCGGGCTAGTCGGCGAAGGCACGCTCACGTTTTTCGAAAAGCTCGACCTCACGCTCGGCGTCCGCTGGGATTACGAGCACGGCGACGCCAGCCTCGACAGTTCCAACACGCTGGGTTTCCCACCGGCCACCGCGCAAACTCCATCGGCTGAATTCTCCAACGTCTCGCCCAAGCTCACGCTGGCTTATCACTGGACCGGCGATCTGATGACCTACGCCACCGCGCAAGAAGGCTTCAAATCCGGCGGCTTCAACACCAGCGCACCCACCGGCAAGGAAGCCTTCGGCAGCGAACATAGCTGGAACTATGAAACCGGCATCAAGTCGAGCTGGCTCGACCATCGCCTCCAGGCCAATCTTTCAGCGTATTACATCAACTGGACCGACATGCAACTCGATGTCCCCACCGGTTCGCCCGGCGTCTTCTACATCGACAATGTTGGCACAGCCTGCAGCTTTGGCCTCGAAGGCGAGCTGACCGCCAAACCAGCTCAAGGATGGGATATTTTCACCGGCGCTTCCTGGGGCCGCGCGAAGTTCGAGCAGTATGTGCAACCCTCCGGTGTTTCCGCTGCCGGCAACGTTCTTCCATTCGCCCCGGAAATCACCTGGAATGCCGGTTCGCAGTATCGCTACCAGTTCGACAAGAACCTTTATGCATTCGTCCGCGGCGAATTCGTTCTGATCAGCCAATACAACTACGACGCTTCCGCTCAGGCCAAACAGGATATGTATTCGTTGACCAATTTTCGTGTCGGTATCGGCGGCAACGCCGACTTGTTCGGCGGCATAGCCACATGGCGGCTGGAAGGCCATGTCGACAACGCCTTCAACACGGTCTACGTCCCGTTGGCGTTTCCGTTCCAACTGGCGCAGAGCGGCTATGTGGGTGAGAATGGGCCGCCGCGAACGTTCAGCGTCAGCCTGACATTGGGCTTCTGATAGTGGTGGTGGGGGGGATCAATGAAGCATCACAACGTGGTCTTCTGCTCGAAACGCTCTCGAATACGGTTAGCGGCATCGAGCACGATCACGCGTGCCACATGGCTCTCGGCCTCTTCCGGCTTGGCGTGAACAAAGGACATGACGATAACGCGATTGCCAACGGCGCTGAGTCGCGCCGCCGCACCATTGATGCCGATGATGCCGCTGCCTGCCGGGCCGGGGATGATGTAGGTTTCGAAGCGGTTGCCATTTTCGCAATCAGCGATGGTCACAGCTTCATTGGGCAAAAGCCCTGTAGCCCGCAGCAGATCGGTATCGATCGTGATGCTGCCGTGGTAATTCAAATCCGTTTGAGTGACGGTCGCCTGATGAATTTTCGCTTTAAGCAATTTGATACGAATAACGCACGCTCCTGTGAGAATCCATCATTATACAGCAGTCGGCATCACGTACGAAGCGTCACGACGAGTCGGATCATCTGCTCGGCAAATCGCTCTCCCAGCAGGATCTGCGATTGCGCGTCGAGATGGGTGCCATTGTCGAAGGTCATCAGGCCATCCGAAGGCACAAAGCCCACACACGGCACGCTGGCGGCAACCTGTCGCAGTCCGGCACGTACCTGCTGACGCACACCGTTCTCACAGACTTCCGCAATGACCACCGGCAGCGCTGGGGCGGTGAGATCGTGCCTCAGCTGTTGCACGAACGACGCGAGATTGACGGCATACTCCCCGGCGGGGCGTGCTTCATCGGATTCTCCCTGGTGCCACAAGAAGCCACGAAGGTGAGCCCGATGTCCTCGTTCTGACAGCATCAAAAGGCGCGTGCGAACAAATTCCAGCATCGCGTGGTACAGAGACTTCGGCTCCTGCGGATTCCAGTCCTGATAGAGCGACGTACCGCCCTCAGAAAATTTCAGCAACACAATTCGCCGTCCCGGCAGATCCTTGGCGAAGGCCGGTCCGAAGCTGAGTTCCGGCCCGAACGTGGGTGCCGGCAACACAAACGGCTCGACGCCGGCCGCCCGCCAATAGTCGATGGGCGGAGAAGAGAAACCCGGCGCCAGTGACACAATGTCCGTCAGTATTCGCTTCGATCGTGTGCCAGCGTTCGAATACGCGATCAGCAAGTCATTTCGCGGCTGCGCGTAGGAAACGAGATCCCCCGTGAGATCCTTGATCGCACCGCGCCCATCCATATTCGATTGGCCGGCCAGCACAAAAACGTCGTACTCTACGGTCCCGGAAGTGGAAACAAAACTCATGCGCGGCCTTTCTAGATCTTGCTCATCCTCGCTGCGACTGCCACAATGGAGCCATGCGAATCGCTGAGATTTTCTATTCCATACAAGGCGAAGGCAAGCTCCTCGGCATGCCGTCGGTTTTTGTACGCGTCAGCGGATGCAATTTGCGCTGCACATGGTGCGATACGCCATATGCGTCGTGGAAGCCCGATGGACCGGACATGACCGTCGCACAAATCGTCGCCGAAGTGCTGCGCCTCGCCGAGCCCACGGGCCCGCGCTACGTAGTCATCACCGGCGGCGAGCCGATGATGTTCAAAGACCTCGTCCCGCTCATCGACATGCTCAAAGGCGTGGGCAGCCATATTACCGTCGAGACCGCCGGCACATTATGGTTGGAAGGCTTGCCGGTAGGGGGGATCGATCTGGCCAGCATATCGCCGAAGCTCGCCAACTCCACGCCGCACGAGCGCGACGGCGGCCGTTTCGCGCAAACGCACGAGCGCCAACGGATCAACCTGGGACCGCTGCGAGAATTTGCCACAAGCGTTGGAGGCGTCATCAAAGATCGCCAGTGGAAATTTGTGATCTCTTCGCCGCAGGACCTCGAAGAAATGCAGGAATTACTCGCCACCATCAATGGCGACCTCGACGAACCCAGCCAAATCGCCGCCGAAGATATCCTACTGATGCCCGAGGGAACCGACGCCGCAACCCTCAACGAACGCTCCCGCTGGCTGGCCGCCCTCTGCAAAACCCACGGCTACCGCCTCTGCCCGCGCCTCCACGTCTATCTCTACGGCAATACCAAAGGCACCTAACCTTCACGACTTTTTTCTGCCGGCATTCCCCGGCATCATCGGCCAGATGATCCCCTCCAATTCTCTTAGCGGCCAGTAGGCCATGTAAAGAACTTCGTCGCAAAGACCGCTGTACGTGCCGCTGCCTCGCCGATCGCCCAAGCCGACGTTGTCGGTACGAACCCAATTTCCATTGTCGCCAGTGTATCCCGTTGCATTGTGCACAAAATTGTGAACCATCCGCATTCTAATGTATCCGCTGACATACAGAATCATCACCACTAAAGTGACCGCCAACCGCGCACGCTTACTTCCCGGAAATCTGAGGCGTGACGTTCTTCCGTAAGGGAGCGTGTTGTCTTTCATGCCATCGCCTTTAGTGTCTGCTCTCATCTGGTATAATACCATCGCCTACAATGAGTCCCTCGTGTCTTCGTGGTTGAATTATGTCTGATCGTAAGCTCCTCGAAACCTTTCCCAATCCCAATCCTCAGCGCGAGTACGAGATTCTTCACGTCGCACCGGAATTTACATCCGTCTGCCCCAAGACCGGACAACCGGATTTCGGCACGATCAAACTCACCTACGTCCCCAACAAACTCTGCGTGGAGCTGAAAAGCTACAAATTCTACCTCCAGAGCTACCGCAACCAGGGAGTCTTCTACGAGGATGTCACGAACCGCATTCTCGATGACCTTGTCGCAGTCCTGAGGCCGCGCTCCATGACCATCACCACCGAATGGACGCCCCGCGGCGGCCTGCATTCCGTCATCACCGCCACGTATAAGCGACGCAAGTGATTGCATTGGCGTCCTAATTGCCTGTATACTGCTCGACTCTCTTCACCGGGCCGGGGTCTCAAGCGGCGTCTACGATGCCCCCCTGAGAGCTCCAGAGAAACGGCTTGGCGTCGTTTCTGGGTGATTTGGTAAGGAGGCACACACGTGCCCAAGATGAAGACCCACAAGGGGATCAAGAAGCGGGTCAAGGTGACCGCTACCGGCAAGGTCAAGTTCCACAAGCACAACAAGGGACACCTGCAGTCGCACAAGAGCGGCAACAAACGCCGGCGTCTGCGCGGCACAACGACCATCACCAGCCCATGGGCTACCAAGATGATCACGTTGCTTGGACCTGGCGCCCGCTAAGCTGCCATGGTTTTTGTGGAACTATCGTTTCTGTTTTTTTCTGATCATTGACCCTTAACTCCTCGGAGGTCCCTATGCCTCGCGTTAGAATCGGCGCCGCTCGTAAGCAGCGTCATAAACGCCTTCTGAAACGTGCCAAAGGTTTTGTCGGCGGACGTTCCAAGCTTTACAAGACAGCCCACGAAACCTTGCTGCGTGCAGGCGCCAAGCGTTTTGACGGCCGCAAGATGAAGAAGCGCGATTACCGCGCTTTGTGGATCACACGCGTCAGCGCCGCGGCGGAAGCCAACGGCCTGCGCTACAGCCAGTTCATCAACGGCTTGCTGAAGGCAAACATCACCCTGAATCGCAAATCGCTGAGTGAAATCGCCATTGCCGATCCGGCCGCTTTCACGCAAATCGTCGAGAAGGCCAAGGCTGCACTGGGTATTAAGTAAGTAACCTTACCCACACGCAATGTGATGTAATGATGAAAAGGCCCGGGAGTTTTCCCGGGCTTTTTTTATTTTGCCAATGTGTCCCAATCCAATGGATTCCAAGGTCTGGCCATGCCACGCTTGTCGGGACGACGACGTCGGAATCGACCGAGGGTGGTGGAGGTGGACGCCTTTCTCCACACTTCGTAACATGGTGGATCGTTTCCATTGCGTATTGAACGAGTGCTGGAGCCAGATTGCCCATGAACCTCGACCAACTGCTTGCTGGAGCCCAGTCTGAGATTGCCACGGTGAAAACCGGGCAGGAGCTTGAGGCCTTTCGCATCAAGTATCTGGGGAGCAAGGGGCTGCTCAAGGATGCCGCGGATCATCTGAAGACCATTGCGCCGGCGGAGAAGCGGACGTTCGGGCAGCGGATGAACGAGGTGAAGAACCTGATCAACGCCGCGTTTGAGGAGCGGAAGGCAGGGCTTTCGAGCGGGCCGCAGGTGGTGACGGGAATCGACATTACCGAGCCGGGGCGCATTGCGTTTGACCATTATGTTCCGGGAACGCCGCACATCATCACGCAGACGATCGATGAGCTCTGTGCGTTATTTGCACGCATGGGGTTCAGCATGGCGGAAGGACCGGAGCTGGAAGATGATTTTCATAATTTTGATGCGTTGAACATTCCACGGATTCATCCGGCACGTGATCCATTGGATAATTTTTATCTGGATCGCGGGGTGGGTGCGCCAACCTACATGATGCGTTCGCAGACGAGCTCGGTGCAGATCCGGACGATGGAGACGCAGAAGCCGCCGATTCGGATCGTGGCGCCGGGGCGCGTCTATCGACCGGATACGGTGGACCAAACGCACCTGTTCATGTTTCATCAACTTGAAGCGCTGGTGGTCGACAAAGGCGTGACGATGATCGATCTGCGTTCGACGATCGACCAATTCGCCAAGGCCATGTTCGGCCAGGATGTGCAGACGCGGTTTCGGCCCAGTTTTTTCCCGTTTACGGAGCCCTCGGCGGAAGTGGATGTGCTGTTCACATTTGCTGATGGTTCGACGAAGTGGATCGAGCTGGGCGGATGCGGGATGGTAGATCCCAACGTATTCAAGGCGGTGGGAATCGATCCGGAAATTTACACGGGTTGGGCGTTCGGTTTCGGTATCGAGCGTATTGCGATGCGACGGCACAACATCGATGACATTCGGCTGCTCGTCGAGAACGACTTGCGTTTCCTGCGGCAGTTTTGAGCGGAGCGTTACCTATGCGTATTCTCGTCACCGGCGGCGCAGGTTTCGTCGGGTCCAATCTGGCCAAGCATCTGGAGTCTCCCGTGGCGGGAGATCATCAGGTGGTGGTGCTCGACAATTTTTCTTCGGGTAGTTTTACAAACCTGGTCGATTTTCACGGCGATGTCATTTCCAGCGGGTGCGAGAGCCACGAGCCTTGCGTGCGCTGCGACGTGATCTTTCACGAGGCGTCCATCACGGACACGACGGTGACGGATCAACTGCTGATGATGCGGAATAACGTCGAAAGTTTTCGCAACGTTCTGCACTGGGCCGCGCGCTGGAATTCACGGGTGGTATGGGCATCCTCGGCGGCGGTGTACGGTAACCAGGCGGCGCCAAATAAATTGACGGATACGCCGCACCCGCTCAACGTCTATGGATATTCCAAGCTGGCGATGGAACGTCTGGCGTATCTGTGGTCGAAGGAGCACCCGGAGCTGCGCATCGTCGGTCTGCGTTACTTCAATGTGTATGGTGCGGGCGAAGGGCACAAGGGCAAGTTTGCCAGCATGATCTATCAGTTGGCACAGCAGATGAAGGCCGGCAAGCGGCCGCGGATTTTCAAGGCGGGCGAGCAGAAGCGGGATTTTGTTTCAATTCAGGATGTCGTTCAGGCAAACGTTCGCGCCATGCAGGTGGAACGTCTGCCGCAGGCGGCGGTGTTCAATGTCGGTTGCGGACGTGCGGGAACGTTCAATGAAGTCGTGGCGGGGCTCAATAAGGTACTGGGGACTAATCTGCAGGCGGAGTATTTCGAGAATCCGTACGCGTTTTTTCAGAATCACACGGAAGCGGATATCTCGGACACCGCGACGATTCTGGGGTATCGACCGCAATATGCAAGCATTCAGGATGGCATACTGGCCTACAAAGCGTCAGGGGCGCTTTGAACGATGGCGACCAGCCGCTGGATTATCGCGACAATACTGCTATTGATGGCGACGGCGTTCGTGGTGGCTGAGGATCGTGCCACGGTGCGGGATGCGTCCGGCGATTTCAACGCACAGCTGGCGGCATTGGCGAAGATTCGAACGCTGCAGGCGCACTATACCTGCCGAAAGAAGATCCCGGGAATCGATGACGAATTTGTTCACTCCGGCACGATCTGGATTCGCGCCGGGCGGAGCAAGGCGGGGACGCAATTTGTCGGGCCGGGCGGTGGGGGGGTTCACATGCATGCAGAGGCGCCGTTCCGCTCGGATACGATTCTTGAAGATGGCAAGAATATGGGGCGCACCCAGCATGAAACAAAATGTAGTGTGGACCCGCAGCCATCCAAGCCTGGACTGACAGCGCTGACCGGCCAGATCGCGGGGCTGTGCGTGGGGCATCCCGGCAAGCTTGCGGAATGGTTCACCGTGGAAGAAGCGAATGAACAGACGTTCCAGTTGTGGCCCGCCACCGACGAACTGCGCCGGATTCTGAAACGCATGACGGTAGTCTTCGACGGTCCAACGCACAGGATCATTTCCGCGGAGATCATCACGCCGCAGGACGATCAGATTCGTTACGAGTTTTCAGATATTCAGATTGATAACGTACTACCTGCGGAGGCATTCCATGTGGAATCGCGGTGAGCAGGTGTGCCGTCATTGTGGCCAGGAATGAGCGAATGAATCGCTGCTTTTATATCACCCTGCTGCTCTCGCTCATGCTGGCCGGCTGCAATTTTGCGCCCACACGCCGGTTCTACGGGCCGATCGAAAATTCTCCCGAGGCGATGAAAGTGGCAGCGGCGCTGGATCAGTGGCCGGACCCAGCCGATTTCCCAGACGGTCTGCATCGTCATTTTTTCACGACCATTCATGCCGGCGGGAAACGTACCACCGCCACCGGCATTCTCCGGTACTACGGCGAGCACGACTTCCGCATCACGGTCATCACCGAACTGGGCGCGGTGCTCTTCGACGCCCGATCCAGCACCGACGACGCGACGGTCTACCGCAGTCTTCCGGGGCTCGATACGTCGATTGTCCAGACGCTGTTCAGCGATCTTTCCCAGTCGTTCATTGAGCCTTCATCGCTAGAAGGGCTGGAGCTTCGAAAGACGCAGTGGGTTCTGCACCAGACGGATACCCGGCGGTTCAAACACACATTTGAATTCAATCCGGACGATGGACGACTTCAAACGCAGAACGTTTCGATGGGCCTTTTTGATACGCTGCAGATTGCGTACAAGCACTACAATGTGCACGGTTGGCCGGACGAATTGCAGATCTCCCGTCCGGCCCGGCTCTACGCCATTTCCATCTCCTTCGACGATTGATTCGTGATTCGGACAATCGGCCGCACCCTCTTCAGGGGGAAATACCGACAATTATGTCCATAAATGCAATTCTGCGCGTCATTCCAACCGATGAAATTGATAAGTGACACATTCGCCCATCTCGATCTGTGCCATTCTTCAAGTGGGCGCATGTCTCGTCATCTACGTAACGCGATCAATGGAAGTTCGCTATGGCCAGTACAACACCAGTGGCGCCAACGCTTGCTCCAGGCAAGACGATTGTCAGTCGCGATAAGCTGACGGCAACTCTTTCATTGCCGCCGGGGACCGCGTCTATCAGTGCCGACGATCTTAAGAAAATTCTGGACGCTGATCACATTCAGATCGCGGCCGACGCATTTGTGGCAGGCGTTCCTGATGCTAGCGGCGAACCACGGTACACCGACGGGATGATCGTGGCTCGCGGGACGGAACCGGTCGATGACACGCCTGCAGAAATTCGTCTCGATCGCGCGGAGAGTACCGATCCAAACTCCAAGGAACGCATTGACTACAGGCAGCACTGCAGCCTGTTTCTCACCAGTCCTAACCAGGTCGTGGCCAAGGCCGTTCCGTACGTCAAGGGAAGCGACGGCGTCGATGTGTTCGGCAAGCCGGTTCCACATCGCAAACTCCCGGCGGCGAACGTGACGCTGGGCAAGAACGTTGCGTTTGGTCCCGATGGAGTCAGCATTCTGGCGCAAGTAGCCGGCGAACTGCACACGCAAGGGTTGAAGATCTGGATCGATCCACGGCTGGAAATTTCCGGCGACGTGGATTTTTCCGTGGGCAATATCAATTACGCCGGCGATGTTGCGATTGCCGGCACTGTCCGCGACCTCTTCAAGGTGCACGTTACGGGGAATCTTGAGATTCGCGGCTCGGTCGAATCGGCGGAAGTGGTCTGCGGCGGTTCGCTGACGGTCCAGTGCGGCATCGTGGCCCATGGCAAGGGATGCTGCACGGCCAAGGGCGCCCTCTCTGCCAAATTCATAAGCAACGCCCAGATCCAGGCGGGGGGGGATATTTCTGTGCGACGCGAACTCAACAACTGCCAGGTTCACGGGGGCGGAAAATTACTGATGGAGCAAGGCGTTATCCATGGCGGCCATATCACATTGGCTGGCGACTTGGTGTGTCACACCATCGGCGCCGAGTCCGCGGTGCAGACGCTCGTGGAAATCGGCATCGACCAGGGGCTGCGAGATTTCATGGGCACAGTCTCGGCGGGTATCGAAACAAAGCACCGGCATCTACTGGCCAAGAAACAGGAACTGGACATGATGCAGCCCAACACCCGCAACATGACCGCCACACAACGAGCCAAAATGGCGGAATTGAACAGCAGCCTGATTGAGCAGACCGCGGCGCTTCAGACGGAGGTCGATCACTGGCGGCAACGCCTAGCCGCGGCGGCCCATCCTCCGGTGGCGACGCTGACCGTTCAGACCTGCATCCATCCGGGCGTGCAGATCCATCTTGGCACATTCCAGGTGCGTATCAGCCAAACCGTAAAGGGCCCGATGAAGATACATGCCGTTTCGGATCAGAGGGGTGTCGGGCTCAGCGCCACGAACCCCCTTACCGGCAGCACGTATACCCTCGATTACTCGGTGTATTCCGATCCGGCATTGCATGCCGTGCGTCAATTCCTGCAGACGCTCACGTTGGTCGCTCCCGCCACCCCCGCCAAGACCTCCTGAACGCCTATTGACCGTATTTTTGTCATATCGCTGGCTCAGGGCGACCCGGACTTGGTACACTCACACGGCTATGAAAAAGGTCTATCTCGAAACTTTTGGCTGCCAGATGAACGTGCTGGACTCGGAACTGGTCGTGAGCCAGTTGCGCAGTCTGGGTTACGATTTCACGCCGGCGCTGGGCGAGGCGGATGTCGTTCTCTACAACACGTGTTCAGTTCGGCAAAATTCCGAGCAAAAAGTGTGGTCCCGGCTGGGGTTGCTCAAGGACCGCAAGGCTGCGGATCCGTCGCTGGTCATTGGCATCATCGGGTGCATGGCGGAGCGCGACGGTGTGGGCCTCATGAAGCGGATGCCGCACGTGGATCTGATGTGCGGGCCGTCGGAACTCGATCAACTGCCGTTCCTGCTCGACAACGTCTGCAAGACGGGCAAGCAGCAACATGCGCTGGCGGGCAATACCGCGCGGCGATCCAAGACGCTGGAGCAGGCGGAGGAAGATGGATTAGAACTGCTCGACCTGGGGCGTTCATTCAGCCCGACGGAGCAGCGGTTTCAGGCATACATCCGTATCGTGCGGGGATGTAACAAGTTCTGCACGTACTGCGTCGTGCCGTACACGCGCGGGCCGGAGGTTTCACGCTCGCCACGGGCGATTCTTGAGGAAGCAAAGAAGCTGGTGGATGCGGGCTGCCAGGAGATCACGCTGCTGGGCCAGACGGTGAATCATTATGTGCATGAGGAAGAGACGCAGGTTTCCACATCAGCCGGGCCAGCGAAGAGGCGCACGACCTTTGCGGAATTGCTGCAGATGTTGCACGACAAGCTGCCGGCGCTGCCACGGTTGCGATTTCTTACGAGTTTTCCGGCCGATTTCGGCGATGACATTCTGCACGTCGTGAACGGATGTTCGCGCATCTGCCGTTATCTGCATATTCCGGCCCAATCGGGATCGAACCGCATTCTCAAGATGATGAACCGCGGCTATACGAGCGAGAGTTACCTGGAATTGTTGGACCGGGCGCGCCGCATCGTGCCGGGGGTGCAATTCGCCGGCGACATTATCGTGGGATTTCCGACGGAGACCGATGAAGATTATGCCATGACGCGAACGCTGGTGGAGAGAGCACGCTATAAGAATTGTTTTATTTTTAAGTATTCGCCGCGGCCGGGTACGGTGGCGATCAAGCGTTTTGCGGATGATATTCCGGAGGATGTCAAACGATTTCGAAACAACGATGTGCTGCGCGTGCAGAATCGGGTATCGAACGAATTGAACCGGGAATTGATTGGGCAGGAAGTCGCGATTCTGTGCGAGGGGCCTTCGGGATGGACCGGCAGGGGAGCGGATGGCGAATCAGTGGTTGCTGGGCAGAAGAGCACGCAGGAATGCGAAGCGCACGGACACGGCGAGCCGGGGAGCGTGGAACTGGGGTCGCGGCTTGCACTGGCGATGAAGACCGCACCAGCTGGAAATAATCGAGTGGATCCCGCCGGGCCGAAGCTGGATCGCCATGGAAATCCTCTTATCGCGCCATCGGCCATGACGATCGGTGACGAGGTTCAGCTTACCGGGCGGACGACGGCGGACCAGATCGTGGTATTCAACGGCCCTCCGGAGCTGACGGGGAAGATCGTTTCGGTGCGGGTGCGGGAAGCCTATGGCATGACCATTTTCGGAGAATGGGTGGATGCGACCGCGCCGGCTGAAGTGCTTTGAGATCAGGCAGCGTAACCTAGAAAACTATTTCCAAGTTCATGGAGATTTTTCTCCATTTGAGGCCTAGCATCTACCAACGAACGGCCAAAGGATGTCGGCAGGAGGTGAACCGAGCTGAAAGTGGGGCATGAAAGTAGTTCGGAATAGGGTGAAAATAGCGGGCGGGAGCAGGCCAGGCCGTGCGGCAAGGAACGGTAGCCAAAGAGATTATCGCTGGTATGGGTTTTGTTTAAGTAGCGAGTCCGGTGGACCGACGATATATCGTAGAGGATAGCCGGGCAGTTCCCGGGCGGATTTTGTTGAACTGGGGCCCCGAGAGTGTTACACTCGCGACCAATGGAGAAAATAGCATCTCTCGCATTGCGCCGGTGACATATCTTTGAGGCATTTTTTTTGACCGACACACATCTGTGTGTACAGACGGAAATGTACCTGTATGCCCGTTGAATCAGGCCTGCAACTTTACCTCAATCAGATCAACCAGGCTCCCCTGTTGACAGCGGACCGGGAAAAGGAACTGGCGCGCCGCATTATTCGAGAAAACGATCCGTCAGCGCGTGAAGAGATGGTTCGCTCGAATCTGCGGCTCGTCGTCAATATTGCCAAGAACTACACCAACCGCGGCCTGGTGCTTCCCGATTTGATCGAAGAGGGGAACATCGGTTTGCTCAAGGCGGTTGAAGGTTTTAATCCCGAGCTCAATATTCGCTTTTCGACGTATGCCTCATGGTGGATCAAACAGGCGATCAAACGAGCCCTGATCAATTCGGTGCAGCCGATCCACATTCCGGCGTACATGGTGGAGATGATCGCCAAGTGGAAACAGGCGATCGGGGAGTTGGAGGACCGCCTGGGCCGCATGCCGCACATCACTGAGCTGGCGGAGCACATGCAGATGTCGCCGAAGAAAGTGCGGATCATTCACCGCGCGGTCAAGGCGTTTCATTCGCCCACGCAGGCACATGTCACCGAGGATGATGGTCTGGCGCTACATGAGATGCTGCACGATGAAAAGAATCTGCCGCCGGACGAGATCGTGCTGGGCCGCGATGAAGTCAAGACGATCTACCAGTTGTTGAACAAGATCGATCGGCGGGAAGCGGAGATTCTGAAATTGCGTTTCGGCCTGGACAATGGCCAGCCGCTGACGCTCAAGGAGATCGGCGAGAAGGTCGGCCTGACGCGGGAACGCGTGCGGCAGATCGAGACTGAGGCCCTGCGGAAGCTCAACAGTTATCTGAGTTCCAACAAGCTGCCGATTCTATCGCACATCAACGACGGCGTGCCGGACATGCATCCGCCTGCAGCCGTTTACGATGTGGATGAAGAGTTTTGAGGGACGCGGTGGGGCGAGGCGAGGGGCGCACAATTTCCACGAACGAACACCAATTAATACAGATCCAGCATTGAATTCTTATCAGAAATTGAAAACTGCGATGGCGCCACGATGCGACGTGTTGATTGGATCATATGCCTGCGTACAAACTCAGATTATTGAACGCGTGGCCGATGGAAATCGGAAGTACGCGGCGCGACCAGAGAAAGAGACACGCGAACATCAGGCCAAAGACCCCCGACCTGATGAACGCGTAAGCGCCCTGGTAGATATGGACTAAAGCGAAGAGTACGGTGGAAAAAATCACGGCCTTAACGATGGAGCCCGAAAATAGTTTCCATCGCGGCAGCAGGTAGGCGCGAAAGAATAATTCTTCAGAAAATCCGCCAAGCAGATACTGAAACGCGAGGATCAGGTGTTCGAATCCTCCCTCGGGCCTGATCTTGCCAGGCACAGCAGCATTATGATGCAAGCCGGCGAGATCTCTGAAGAATGGTCCGAGCAATATGGGGATCCAATATCCGGCCACCCATCGGACAACATATACGGCAGCACAAGCGAGAATTGTGAAAAGCAGGTCCTTCATGGAAAGGCGCTTAAACCCATGCGTTTGCCAATCGACGCCGGCGAGCATGAGAACCAGGAGGACAATAGCAATCGATCGTAGAGTCGCGGTGATTTCCCAGAATTCCTGGTCGCCGAATGATAAATGCGAAGGCGAGGTTGGGGGCAATAGCACGTAATGAATCGATAAATAAAAATGAGGCAGCCATACTGCAATGATGATCAGCAGAAGTTCCCAGCCGAGGCGGCGTTTCTGAGCGGGGTTGAGTGCCGGCTGGCTGGCAGGCTGAGGGGCGGGCGCATTTTCAGATGCTATGTCGGGGTCAAGTTGCGAGGCTGGCGCATCGGGCATGGTGGTCCTGCAATCAACCGTTGCTGAGGCGGCGGTACCGGGCCAGGGCCGTCAGGGGGAAGTAGAGGCGATAGAGGTGGTATTTGAGGTAGAAGACGCGGGGGAAGCCGGTGCCGGTGTACCAGTTCTCCTCCCAGTTGCCGTCGTCGCCCTGATTTTCGATGAGCCAGTGGATGGCTTTGCGGATATGCGGGTCACTGGCGGAGGCATGTCCGGCAACGGCCATGAGGCCCATGGCGCCCCAGGCGGTTTGCGAGGGGGTGGATGGTCCGCGGCCTTTGAGGGCGGGGTTTTCGTAGGTATCGCAGGACTCGCCGAAGGAGCCGTCGGGTTTTTGGATGGAACGAAGCCAATCGGCGGCCTTGCGGATGTACTTATGGTCCATGCGTTCGCTGACAGCGCGTAGGCCGGTGAGAACCTGCCATGTGCCGTAGATGTAGTTGACGCCCCAGCGTCCGAACCAGCAGCCTTCTTTTTCCTGGGTTTCCTTGAGGAAATCAATGGCTTTGCGGACAGAGGTGTGGGCCGCGGTGATTCCGCAATGGCCGAGGCATTCGAGAGTACGTGCGGCGATGTCGGGGCAGGAAGGGTCCTGAATGGCATTGTGATCGGCAAAGGGGACGTGTTCGAGAATGGGGCGATTGCGCGTGCGGTCAAAGGCCGCCCAGCCGCCATCGTCGTTTTGCATGGCCAACAGCCAGTTGATGCCGCGTTTGACGGCGTGTTGTGCGGAGTGGCCGCCAGCGCGTTTGAGCGCCATGACAACCATGGCGGTGTCGTCGACATCAGGGTAATGCGGGTTGGCATATTCGAAAAACCATCCGGAGGGTTCCACGTCGGAGCAGTTCTTGGCCCAGTCGGAAGGGACGCGGCATTCCTTGGCCAGCAGCCAGCGGGCGGTGGATTGGGCAACGGGATGCTCGGGGCTCATGCCGGTCTCGGCGAGGGCGTGGAGTGCGATGCCGGTATCCCAGACGGGTGAGAAGCACGGTTGAATGCGAATGGCGTCGCCGTCGCGTATGAAGAGGTCTTTGAGGTGCTGCTGGGCTTCGACGACTTTGGGGTGATCGTCGGGATACCCGAGTGCCTTGAAGACGATGAGAACGTAGACCATCGGCGGGAAGATGGCTCCGAGCCCTTCGGAGCCTTCCATGTGCTCGAGAATCCATTTTTCGGCCTCGCGGATGGCCTTGGGGCGAAGAGGCGTGACGGCGGTTTTTTCGAACCGTTTGAGGGATAGGTCGAGGAGGAGGAACATTTCACGCCACGAGCGGGGCAGGCCTTTGAGGCGGCCGGCGACGGCGTTGGCGGCCGCGGGGTCTTTATAGAGTTCGGCAATGCCGAGGTCTTCACTAAGCTTGCGGACGGGACGAAGCGTGCTGACGATCGCCAGGGGCAGGATCATGGTGCGGGACCACGCCGAGACCGCATAGAGGTTGAAGTAAAGAAACTTGGGCAGGAGGACGATCTCGGGAGGGATCGACGGGCAGGCATCGTAGGAGATTTGTCCCAGGGCAGCGAGGTAGAACTTGGAGAAGCTGTTGCAGAGCTCAGCGCCACCGAGTTTCAGGCAAATATTGCGGGCCGCGATCATGTGCGAAGCTTCGGGATCGTCGCCCATGAGTTTGAGGGCGAAGTAGGCCTTGACGGTGCCGGAGAGATCGTTGGCGCCGCCCGGGTACATGTTCCACCCGCCATCCGGTTGTTGAAGGGAACGGAGGTAGTTGGCGATGAAGGGAAGGTCGGGGTCGGATTCCTGTCCAAGGATGAATTTCAGAAGGATGTATTCGGATTCGAGGATGGAGTCGCCCTGAAGTTCCGCGCACCAGTAGCCCTCGGGTTTGTGCAGGGCCACGAGCGCGGCCTGGGCGCGGTTAAGCACAGGGGTAACAGGTAGTTGGGTAGATAGATCCTCAGGGCTGGAATGGTCTTGAGCGGGGGAAGTCCGCGGGGTGACTGGTAGTTGCGAGTCAGCTGGCGAGCGAGTAACTGTGGTCACGAGCGCGTGTTCCTTTGGGCTGGAATGTGTCGCGGCGCGCCACGATTCAGCGCTGCGAACCTTGATCATGAGGCTAACACATTGACTTTGTATGGGCAAGGCAAAAGGCCAGAAGATGGAGGGGTATTTTTGCGAATGCGAAGATACGGGAGCGAGCTTGGGAACTGGTAATGAAGGCGTTCGATCTGTTGTTCGGAGGCGATCCGCGCTCATTCGCGTTCATCGGCGGTTGAGCATGTAGCCTGGGCTATCAAGGGTCCAGATGCTCGGAGCGGTCGGCGAGCCAGTCCTCAAGTGTGGCGGTACGCTGCGGGTGTTTGCGGCTGCGGGCGAGGAAGCCGATGCCGTACTGGGGCATGGGGTCCTGATCGGTGGGTTGATAGCGGAGGTCAACGCTCCAGCGGACATGGTCGGAGTTATTGGGGGTGGAGCTGTGGAGGAGGCGGTCATTGAAGAAGATGGCGCTGCCGGCCGACATGGGGAGGGCGACGATTTTGCGGCCGTTGATTTCGTTCTCGGGGAGGGCGAGGAAGCCCGTGCCGGAATACGTCTCCTGGTGATGGGCAATGACCCGTTTGCGGTGGGTGCCGGGAATGAGGTGGAGACAGCCGTTTTCGAGGGTGGAGTCGACGAGAGGGATCCAGCAGGTGATGACGGGATTGGAGTTGGCATCGGGCCAGTAGGATTTGTCCTGATGCCACGGAACAGCACCGGCGGCGACCTTCGGGACCTTGGGGCGGACGTTGTAGACGGGATTGGAGAAGATTTCGGGGCCGATGAGGGATTCGATGACATCGAGAATCTTCGGATTACTCATGAGGATGAAGTAGCCGGGCAGGCGGTCGCGCCAGCTACGGCCGTATTTGAGAAATTCCTGGTCGGTCAGGCCGGCGCAGAGTTCCGCGAGGCGATAATGAAAGGGCCGGTGGGTGAGGGGATCCTGGATTTTGCCATCGCGGATGAGTTCTGCGGCGATCATGTCGACCTTTTGGGTCATGGCCTGACGTGCGGGGGCGAGATCGGCGTCGGAGAGGAGATTTTCGAGGAGGAGGTAGCCCTGGGTGTCGTAGCGTGTGACCTGTTCGGCGGAGAGGCGGCCGGTGGATTGGCGCAGCGTGAATTCGGTGGTCATGTGGTTGGCTCCGGCTTGGGCGCGACAGGGGGCGTTTGGCATGCGTCAGTATGCTAAATCTCGCGTGCTTCTGCAATTGCCAACAGCGCAGCTTAATTGGAGCGAGCCGCAGGTGAGGAATCGTCTTCGTCCAAACGCGGCATGGGCCGAGGCCGATGAAAGCGTGATGTGTTGGGAGGAAATGAGGGGATGGGTATACTGTCGGATTATTCATTCGTGATTTTGAAACAGGTGCAGTGTTGAGCGCAGATTTCTACGGTGAATTTCAAGGGTGGCTGAAGGAACATGATGGGGAGCAATACGATCTTCACGATCAGCATATCAATGCTTCGTTTGTGAAGATGCTGCGGACCATTGGGTTCAACAAGGGTTATGTGCGAGGGCAGGGGAGCTACCTGTGGGATGCCCAGGGGAATAAATATCTGGACTTGCTGACGGGGTGGGGCGTGTTCGCATTGGGACGGAACCACCCGAAGATCAAGGCGGTGCTGCAGCAGGTGCTGGCGCAGGATATGCCCAACCTTGTGCGGATGGAGTGTTCGATTCTCTCCGGTCTGGTGGCCAAGAAGCTGACGGATCACACGAGCGAGGGGCTGTCGCGGGTCTTCTTTACGAACTCCGGAACGGAAACCGTGGAAGGGGCATTGAAATTTGCCCGGGCGCATACCAAGCGGCAGAAGATCGTGTATTGCGATCACGCATTCCATGGGCTGACGCTGGGGTCGTTGGCGGTCAACGGTGCGGATTTCTTCCGCGAGCCGTTCGGCGAAATGATGACAGGAACGGTCAAGGTGCCGTTCAACGACCTGGCGGCATTGGAGCAGGCGCTGGCGGGAAAGGATGTTGCAGGGTTCATCGTCGAGCCCCTGCAGGGAAAATCCTGCGAGCTGGTGGCGGATGGATACCTGGCGGAGGCGCAGCGCCTTTGCCGGAAGTACGGAACGCTGCTGATACTGGATGAAGTGCAATGCGGGCTGGGGCGTACGGGCAAATGGTTCTGCTTCCAGCATTTTGCGGATGTGGAGCCGGATATCCTGTGCGTGGCCAAGGCGCTTTCAGGCGGGTACGTGCCGGTGGGCGCGGTGGTCACGCGACCGGCAATCATGCAAAGCGTATTTTCCTCAATGGAAAAGTGCGTGGTGCATTCCAACACGTACGGTCAGAACGACATGGCCATGGCGGCGGCCCTAGCCAGCCTGCACGTGATCGAAGATGAAAAACTGGTCGAGAACGCCGCGGCCATGGGCGAATATGTGATGGGGCGGTTGAAGCCGCTGGTGGGCAAGAATCCGTTTGTTTCTGCAGTGCGCGGCAAAGGGCTGATGTTCGCAATCGACTTCGCACGGCCAGAGAGTTCGTTCAAGCTGAAGATGGCATGGGACATGCTGCACAAGATCAACTTCGGCGTCTTCGGGCAGATGATCATTATCCCGTTACTGCAGAAGCATAAGATTCTGACGCAGGTGGCGGGATACCATACTGAAGTGATCAAATTCCTGCCGCCGATGGTGGTAACGAAAGAGGATCTCGATTGGTTTGTCGACGCGTTGGACTCCGTGCTGGAGGAAACGACGCACTTTCCCGGGACGGCCTGGACGACGGTGCTGGGATTGGCCAAGGGGGCAATGCGGGCATAAGAATTGTTTGACCGATGCATCGATTCATGGATTTAATTTGACGGTGAGCGCGACGTCACAGCGGATGGTGCGATGGGATTTGTACAGCGACAGATCATCAAGTTGGTATTGCGGGTGGTTTCGTATCCGCGTGTGACGCTGCTGATCTGCGGGGTATTGTTGGTGGCGGCGGTGGGGATGGCGTTGACGAGCCTGTCGTTGTCGACTGACCATGACGCATTGATGACGCCCAAGCTGAAATTTTTCAAAGATTACCTATCGTTCACGCACAAGTTTCCGGAGAACGAGTGTTTCCTGGTGGTCATCGAGCCGCTGGATCAGCAGCGCCCGCCGAAAGCGGCGCGGTGGATTGCGCTGGCCGAGGATCTGTCTGCGCGGTTGCGGGGGCTCAAGGAGAGCGTGCGGCGGGTGGATGCGCGGGTGCCGCTGGACAAGCTGGGGGATCAGGGACTTTTGTTTGCGGACTGGAAGGAAGTGCGGGAAGAGTTGGCGGAGATCAAGCGGATGGAGCCGCTGCTGAAGATCGTGGGTGAGAAGCCTGGGTTTGACGCGCTGGTCCTGGGAACGAATATGACGCAGCGGCTTGTGGGAGCGCTGGCGCAAGGCAAGCCGGAAGAGTCGAGGGAATTTGTAACGCTGATCGCGACGAGCTTGAATGCGGCGTTGCAGAAGCCGCCGGAGGAATGGAAGCACGGGAAGGAGATTCCGGATCTGACGGCGATGGATCCGAAGGCGGCAATGGATCCGACGCGCAGCGGATACTACGTCATCCCGGACGAAAAGGACCACACCAAGCGGTTGATGCTGATCAACGTGTACGACCAACGGAACATGACGAAATTGTCGGAGGTCACCAAGCCGCTGGATGAGATGCGCGCGGTATGCACGGATGTGGCGAAGAGGTATCCGGACTTTCACGTGGTGGTAAGCGGCAGGCCGGCACTGGAAGCCGACGAAATGAAGTCTTCCGACCACGACACGAAAATTGCGGAAATCATGGGGCTGACGCTCGTTTTCCTGATGCTGTTTATTTTCCTGCGGTCGCTGTGGATGGTGGTGGCGGCCGAGATGTGTTTGGGAGTCGGGATCGGATGGACGTTTGGGTGGGCGACGCTGTCGGTGGGGCGATTGAACCTGCTGTCGCTGGTGTTTGTCATCGCGCTGATCGGCATTGGGATGGATTATTTGATCCAGATTTTGACGCGCTACCGGTATGAGAAGAAGCGTTACACGCGGCCCCAGGCGATCTGGGCACGGGTTTTCCGGTTTGTGAGTCCGCCGATCTCGACGGCCTGTGCAGGGGCGGCGGGTGCCTTCTTTGTGTCTACCTTGACGGATTTTCAAGGTGCAGCGGAGCTGGGAATCATTGCCGGCGGCGGATTGCTGCTGGTGCTGACGACAGGCTACACGGTACTACCGGCCTTACTGACGTGGTTTCCGCCAAACGTGGGGAAGGTGGAGGAGGAGGATCGATACACGTTCAAAGATCCTCCGCCGCGGGCGGGGGGGTGGCGGCTCATCGTGCCGGCGATATGGATTCTGGTTGCAGCGGGGGGATTGTATCTTGCCTTGCCGCCGGAGTTTGATCCCAATTTGATCAAGCTGCAGGCAGAGGGATTGGAGTCCGTGCAGACGGTGCATCGATTGCCGACGTGGTCGGCGGTGTTGCTGATGGATGATCTGGCGAAGCTGCGGAAGGTACGCGACCTGGTGTTGGCGAAACGGCCGAGAGAACTCGGGCCGACTACCATTGTGCGTACGGACAGTCTGCTGGATGCCATAGATAAGCAGGCATGGCTGGCGCAGAACAATGGGGAGTTATCGAAACTGCAGTGGCACGAGCCCGGTGGCGTGAGCGCGGATGATCTGGCAAGAATCATGCATGCGCTGCAGTCGGTGGTGGAGAAATGGCGTGGAAAGGGTATCGATGGTGAAGGCGGGTTGGAATCGCAAGTGAAGGCAATAGTCCCCGTGCTTGGAAACAAACTGCTGGAGGCTCGATCGTGCCAGCGTGTGCAAGCCTGGCAAAAGGCGTTCTTGGGCGAGCTGCGCGCCAACGTGGCGCAGTTCTGTCCCGGGCCGCTGGATGTTCAGCGATTGCCGCCGGAACTTCGGGATCACTATGTGAGCTACGCATCGGACCTTGGT
>Ga0114951_10000873_pt1 | contig 40021 bp, 61 predicted proteins | sample AM7aDNAmetaG_FD_88677 | JGI IMG/M metagenome (GOLD analysis project Ga0114951, IMG submission 88677) | Freshwater microbial communities from Finland to study Microbial Dark Matter (Phase II) - AM7a DNA metaG | ecosystem: Environmental > Aquatic > Freshwater > Lake | place: Finland: Lake Alinen... | reverse complement strand
TATTCAAGTGTTATAAATCCAATTGGGCTATTATCATAATCAACTAATAAATATGAATAATATGATTTTATCGATTGAGCTTGTAAATAAACACTTAAAAATGTATCTTGCAAAGTTATCACAGATGGAATTGTAATATTTTTCCTTGTGCCGAGTAGTTTAGACCAAAGTGGATTCATACTTAATGGTAAATTTTGCATTTCTTTTATAATCGGCTTGATCTCCAACTCTACGGCTTCAAAAGTATTACTACATTTTTTAAATTCTATACCCTGAAGATTTTTACCACCATTATGGAATTCATAAATAGAAATTCTATCGGCATTAAACGACCTTAATAAATGATACATTAAAATTTGTATTTTGTTGGCATTTTCAGCATAATCCAGAAATTTGCCTGTTAGCTCTTTATTTTCATCATCATTTGTAAGTTTAACCATTAATTCATCAATTCTACTATATAAAGAATCGATTTTTTCTTCTTGCTCACGAACCCTTTTGGCTGAGTTACGAATTAGTAATACAGCAATGGCAGAAAATAAAATTAATACACCTACGACTATACCATAAGTTTCGAAAATTTTTGGGACATCAAATAGAAGAATTGATAGCATGTTACGAATTTTTTTTCATCTATATATATAAAAAAAAAAAATGAAAATATACTACAGTAAAGGAATTCCACAAATAAATTTTACGTTAATCCACTATATAAATTTTACCAAAATTGTCATATGCTTAATAATAAGATACTATTGTGGCGTGTAAAATGCCGTCAAAAAAAAATTAATATTTTCGTGTTTTTACACTATAGATATGTGTATCATTATATGTTGGAATAATACCAAAAGATTTAGCTGATATAAAAACGTCCTTAAGACACTCATTTGCGGCCCCGCCAACAATAATTACATTCTTACCCTTTAAAGTTGCGAATAATTCACACAATTTAGCATTAACAAAAAACCATTTATGATTGTTTCCAATGTATACTAAATATCCACCATCTTTCATCTTAAAAGAATTTCCTTCAACCAAAGCATTTTTAGCTGAAATATCATTTATTTGCTTTGCGACATCTGGTTCAAAAACGACATTAATCCAATCAAAAAATCCATTAGCAAATTTGGGTGTTCCATCCGAATTTTTTATGGAATAGTACTTTTTAATACCAAATTTTTTCTCGTATGCACCTTTTTGATTTGGAAACGTATATGAAGGTTTAGTAGCCCTATTTGAATCCCAAATTTGGTACACATCAAACGCCCCGCCATTATTGCCTGTCTGACAATAATTAAAAAGGTTCTGAATATAGTTATTTGGCATAAATTTATTGAATGCTGTCTGCACATCAACAATTATTAAAATTCCATCTGACACAGATACGGCTTCATTTAATTCATCAACACGTAGTATTTTCATATCGTTCATTTTAGTCTTTTTTTAACTTATTGTAAGCCAGCAATCATAAGCGTCAAATTGCTCATCTCTACTCGATGCGGTTATAGTACCATTCAACTCAGTAATATTTCCACGATCATTAATAAAAAGTATCTTTAAAGTCCACTCTTTGCGTGGGCCGTCCCTATCATCTTTTTTTGGTGGAAAATTATAATATCTATTATCAATACTTTCCCACTCAATCCCAATTTCATCCAATTTTTTAAAAAATACACTAATTGGTAACCAAGACTCATCAGCATGTCTACCCTTTAAAACTGCTTCAGTTTGATTGTAAATAAAAGAGCATGCTCTACTTCTATCCAGACCATTTAAGGGGTTTTTCATTTTAACGCCATTTAAAGGTTTTTTAAGTGCAACAATCCTTGAGTTAGCTGCAATTTCAAATAGTTTAAAATGTGTAACCATACAAATAAAATTTTAGTTTTTTTCTATATATTAAAATAAAAGAGTAAAAATTTTGTGGAAGTATAAATTAATATATACCAAAAAACATTCATAATTATGGCAATGACCATTGACCAATTAGTTGATATAGTGCAAGCAGATTTAACTATTTCAGGATTGATGCCTAAAATTTTACCTGATCTGGAAATTATTAGATTGGTAAAGGAAGAAGCACTTGAATGGTTTTATAAAAATTACCAATATGCTCAAATAAAAACATTCTATTTCTTAGAAAAGGTTTTCTTGGAAACTGAGCAATATCATAGAAATCAATATCTGATTTTACCTCAAGAGGTAGAAAATATCATTAGAATTGTAAAGGTTGATAACCCAACTATGTTTAGAATGGGTATACAGGCTCCACACCTTTCGATAAATCTTGGGGTAACCAATCAACCATTTCTTACCTCATTCGCCACCACAGCGGGTGATTTGGGGGTATATCGATCAGTTATAAGCAACTTCTCTGACCAAATAAACAAAATGACGGCAAACACGTTGAGATTCCAATTTAATCATATAAACAAGCGTCTAATGTTTATGACATCTGTTGATACTGATATGATGCTTGAGTGCTCTATAAGAATAGAAGAAGAAGAAATTTTTGATCATGTATACTTTAAACAATACATGGTTGGGTTATCACAAATGAGATTGGGCCAGGCTGTTGGAAGGTTTAATTTCAATATGCCAGGTAATTTTCAATATAATGCATCTGATATGATTACACAAGGTAAGGAAAAGATGGATGCTGTAATTGAAAAAGTTAAAGGTGAATCTCAGGTGGCTTGGTTCTTCATGGATAGATAAAATTATTCATCACTTATATTTATATCACCAGATGAATTTGGAATAAATTTTGCAACATTTATTCTACTTCGTAATGAACCGACTTGCTGAATATTCTCATCTGGATTTTTAACTGGAACTTCTCGCCTAATATATGGTGTTACATCTGGAGTTTCAAATATATCTAAAAAGTCATTTACTTGAGCTATATAATTAACATCTTCTTCTGGCTTAATTTCTTTTTCTGGTTTAATTTCTTTTTCTGGTTTAATTTCTTCTTCTGGTTTAATTTCATCCTTAACAGCATCGAAATCTAATTCCAATTGTTGATAAATATCTTTAAATTCTAAATAATTTGTTGGCTCAATTTCCAATGCTTCCATGGCATCGTAAAGTGGGTCAGTTTGAGGTAACAAAATATAATTCTGTTCAACAATTTTAATAGGTTCTGTGGCTGCAACTGGGGGTTCTACATCTACAACTGGCTCTGGTTCTGGCTCTGGTTCTGGCTCTGGGGTTGATTCTGGGGTTGATTCTGGGGTTGATTCTGGGGTTGATTCTGGGGTTGGTTCTGAGGTTGGTAATTTTTCAGGATCAGTTGTTTCACCACTCCGTTCAATTTCACTTTTTATTATAAAATTAAATGCGATCATTGATACAACAGCCATTGGATCAAAAACAAAAATTAAAATAAGTGTCAATATATTAATAATTCGATCCATTGACATTCCAGTAATTTTAGCAATGTATTGATATGTACTAACCTCATCCGAAATATTCATTCCCCTCAATTCAACGAGCATATTATCATACTTTGAAATTGAATCATTAACCTGAGTTGTTTCTTCCATTTTCTTAGTAATGTCAGAATTTAATATTTTTATCTGTTCATCAGAGCTATTAATAAGTGTTTCGGTTCTTTTAGCACCACTAACATATTTTTGCTCATATAAAGATGAAATTCTTTTTTCTTGTTGATCACGTACTCCAGTTATAGTTTTTATTCTATTATTATCACTTTCTATGGCTCCATTAACCCTCACTAATTGGGATTCAAATACTTTCTTCTTATTCTCAATTATATTTATACGGGAGTCTTTAATAGCCATTTTATTTGAATTCTTCTGATATGAACTCGTTAAGTACCCATAATTTCCAAGTGACGTAACCACCATTACGAGTATTGTAAACGCCACTGCATACTTAGACCACCATTTTTTCTTAATACTATCCCAATACCAATAAAGGAAACTAACCCAAACCAATTTGGCAAATTCCAATGTACTTGCCAAAACAAGTATACCGACCGAAACGTATAACGAATATAAGCCATAAATTGAAAAAAATGCTGCCATCCCAGCCAATCCAAGTGATACGATTGATAATAAAATAGAGAATATTCTACTTTTTGATTTCATATAAAGTATATATTATTTTATCCAAGTTCATTGGCACTTTCGCCCCAAACAAATCTTGTCTTTTTGGTGTTTTTGATATTTTTGAAAATGATATACTCACCATCAATATTGACATCAAAATTAACCAGCTTATAATTACTATCAAGCATTTGTTGGATTCTTTCAACTTGGATGTTAGATTTACTTTCAAAATCTTCAATTTTAAACTTTAGACCATCATTATCATTAATATGATCCTTATACTCTGGTAGTCTAAGAAACATCATAATATCAATAACTAACTGACCATATTTACCAGAACCTTTTCTATATTCTCCAAATGGTTTAATCTTAGCTGCGGCTGAATAATTAACTGAATTGTGATTGCCACCATAATTGGTACCAGCCAATGGGATATATTCTGGGCCGCCACCAGATGGTAAATAAAACCCAGTATCTTTAATTTTATTTGCTATTTCTGTGATGAAGTTGCTAAATTTACTAATTACCATTTCTTACCTTTAGTTTTCGGAATTTTAATATCCGTGGCTGGCATATTATCTAATCCGCCACCTTTCTTATTAGCTGATGAAGATGTATTGAAGTAATTGTTTGTGTCAGTTACAATTCTGACTGTATCATCAACTACAGCATTTGCACCCAATTTGCACATTCTTAACACAGAAACTCCAGTAATATTTCCATCAATAAAGCATTGATATAAATAAGAATCGTGTATTTCAGAATTTTGATCTATCTTAGTAGCTTGAATTTTTGAACCAATTATGTTTGAATCGATTATTTCACCACCGTGAATAGCACCATTTACAACCTCAGAAGATATGAAATTACAATCTGTATATCTACCGTTATTAGCTTTACACTCTATAAGATCAATATTTGAGATATCAAATATAACTTTAAGTGTGGCATCGACAAGCTCCAACCTATTAGTTAATGTATCAAGATTTATGATACAATCCTTTAAATTATATACATTATGGATCAAATCATAAATTTGTTCATAAACTGTTTCATAATATGCTTTTAGAACGCCAAATTCATTCACTTTATCAACCTGAATATCGATAGTTGGGAATTGTGCAATAAAATCTTCCAAATTGGTGAACGATTTGAAATTGTTTATATTTTCAAATAAATATTCTTTAAGTTTTTCTAAATCATCTTCATCTAACGGGGCTGAAATACAATCCCAGCTTGTTGAAATAAAGTAATCCATAAGCGTTAATATTTCTGATGTTTTAGTATGATAATCCTTCCCGCCAATATATCTCCACTCCAGCCTACCTTTTTCAATTGTTTTAATATTGATTCCATAATATTTTGTATCTGGCAATTCCAAATTATTAATCAAAATTCCAATGGCACTTGTATAGTAATCAAACCCCTTAAATGGAATAATAGTCTTTACGCTTTTGGCATAAATATTATTTTTTCTTTCTGGAAAATAGTCATAAATGTATTCTTCATCGACTTCCAATATGACTTTCAATTGATTTAATTTATCAATCGTCTTTGTTGTTTTTTCTTTATCGAATGAAATATTAACGTGTAATGAGCATTTTTCATCTGTTCTGCCATGGACTTGTAAAAACTTAAGTATTTTAAGTAGAATAATCTTAGAGTTAACATACGGCATCGGCCCCGTAATAAGTTCTACCATATCATACCCACCAGATAAGTCTGGTTCAATTTTGAAATTGCTTTCATCAGGTTTAAATGCCGAGTGATATTTTCTATATCCAGATACAGTAATAGGAGCCAATTCATTATTCAAAAGTTCGAGCAATTTATAGTATGATTTATCTGTATAAAATTCAAACTCGAACCCAACAATGGCATTCTTTAGTTTCTCAAAATCATTAATGTACTTGGTTGAAAATACCTTCATAGGTAAATATATTTTTTTATAACACTATATATATTAAATTTGAAAGTAGAATTATAAATCGAAACGTTTAGTGGTTTTAAGTTGAGCACATTTTTCACAGCCGCACACCCCTGCAATATCATTCATTAATCTATCACATCTAAATCCGTCCTTTGCATACTGAATAGCAGTATCATATGTTAAATGACTTGTATTAACATCTGTTGGGATTGAATAATCATCGAGAATAAAAAAAACCTCAGAGCGGTCAATTTCTCCCCTTTGCCAAAATTCAGCAGTAAACCAGTTTAATGTCTGATCACTGTCAATATCATAATCTGTCATTCCAGTTTCTAATATTTCATCATTTGGGGTGTTTCCTCGTTTATCAATATAAATTGTATGATATCCATCTGTAACTTGTGCTACAATATCGCCATCCTTATACCAGTAGGCTTCTTGCCTATCTTCTGATAATTTGGGGGTGTTTATTTTAACCTCAATCTTACTTGATAATACTGCTTCCCATGTTTTTAAATGCTTCATAAGTCAAATCTTTGTTCTGTCCTAATTTTTTTACACTTTCTACAATCACCCTGATTCATAATATAATCTTCGTCAAAAGATTCCTTTGCGGTTTCAATGGCATCGTCATACATTACTGGGACAATACTGACTTCTACGTCTTCATTTGACTCCTCATGATAATATTCAACTAAAAACCAATTATTACGATTAAATCTATCATTACGCCCAAGTTCGTCAAGATCATTATCAGTCAATTTTAATTCCATCGCTTTCTTAACAGCATCTTCGTTGCCATAACTTTCTCCATCTTCAGTAAAACTAACATCAATTTCACCTTGGGCACGTATCACAAATGTATGAAAACCATCACTTACAGTTGCAATAGTTTTATCATAATACCAGAATGAACTTTGCCTATTTTCTGCTATTTTTGGATATTCGATTTCAACTTTAAACTGTACTGGAATTTCAAATGATTCTTTCCAAAATTTAAGATACTTCATAATTGGATATATTTTAGGTATATATTATTTTCAAAACCTAAAAATACCTTCAAGTGCGGTTAAGCGTTTATTAATCTTTGGAAGACCAATCGGTTCAAGGAAACGATTTATAATGTTGAGAAAGCAAACATCGAACTGAGTATCATAATCGATTTTAAGCCCTTCTTTTTCGGTAATTTCTAATGGGTGGAACCCCCTCATATAAGCCAGAATGTTATTCTTTGGGTGAGTACAATAATAATATTTTACTTTACCACCTTTGATAGTATCATACTTTATTTTATATTCTGAATTCTTATTCAGTAAATAGTTGTGTAATGCAGCAGCTTTCACTGCAAAGTGGGCACCTTTGACTGTAACAACATCTGTGACATCATCAAGAACTTTTGTATTATAATTACTACAGGATACAGACATTGATATGTCTTCTATATCAGCCAGCATAAACCGCTTCTTTAACTCCCTAACTTGTTTAAGAACATTTCGAATAAATGTCGGATCATTATTGGCGGCTTCTTCGGGATGAGAAAATAAATATCGTAAAAAGTCATAGATGTTCTCCCTGACAAATAATGGAGTTGATGTTTTAACAATCTCCACCCCCTTAGGATAAAAATATGATAAATTTTCGTAGAAAATTCCATCTTCCCATGCAACATTATTGATGTAGTGTTTTTTCTGAATGTGAAGAGCCGATCTGTTAATAGTTTCAAGCTCAAAGTCGTGAATATTCTTTACTCCAAATTTTGCAGCATACTCTTCCAAATATTTAGTAAAAATTCGTTTTACTACAACACGGTCCAAATGCAAAATAAAATCTAATTCATCACCAGAATAATTACACGATTCGATCACTGGTGCAAATGAGACATAAAGAGAATTATGCACTAAAATATCATTACCAATAAACGTATGATTATTATCATCTACTTCTATATCGTAAACATACTCATCTTCAAATTCACCGATTTGTTCACAAGTTTCAACATCGTCAAAAATATATTCAATATCATTCATATTCATAAGATTTAATTTTTTCAAGTAATTCATCAACTATGTTATCAATACCCCTATCTTTCAAGTCTTTTTCCCAAACTATAATTATATCTCTAACTTTTGTTCTTAAAAAATTTAATCGCTCAGCGTCATATTAAAATATCATTTATCTTTAATTATAAGAATTTTATCTGTTATTAAAATTTCAGACGGCTTAATTTCTAATTTTTTTCCATCTCTAAACACAATCATGGAGTGATCGTTAGTAACTATTATTTCCTTCCCAGATTTTGTTTTTAATTTCCATTTGGGTTTAGAAACCTTATGCCTTATAATTCTTTTCACTGTAGCATAATAAATACCTTTATTTTCGTCCCAATTCAAAATTTTTTCTTTACAATTTACCGATTCATGTCCATTTAATGTAATACCAGCGGAACCTTCATGGGTATTTTTATTATATAAATCCTCAATTGTATAATCTCCATCATTCGTGCAAATATTTGATTTACAAAAAATTGAGTCGGTGTCACCATAAATAATGATTGGTTTATCCTTTGGGATTTGCTGGACATTGCTGAAGTCAGCAACATCCCGCCTAAATTGTATATTATATTCACCTATTGTTTTATTCTCAGCCGTAAGATCACTTCTAAATATATTTAATTTAGTCAGCATCGCATCGAGCGATTTATGTGGGTAATGAATGTTTGATCCCTCACGATCCAATAAATAGAATTTACCGTCTTTTTCTGCAATATATTCAACCCCCAGTTTTTGATGTGAAGCGATATCTAAATGCCATTCTTTATAAAAATATGTTTCAATTTTCTTAAGCATATAATTGATAACATCCCGACCCATAGCGGTTATAGCATTAGCTATGTGAGAATTTGATAATACAAACTTTGGATGTGCAAAGGCACCATAGGTTCCATTAATAACCAATTTTAATGCAAGCTGCATAGCCTTAGCTCTATCATACTCCGCCTGTACTTCGTCTATCTTCTTTTTTAATATAGCTATTTGTTCTCTTTTCTCTTCACTTATCATTAATATCCTCTTTCTTTTTCTTAATTATATCACTTTAACACCAAATTGTTTCTTTTTTTGCTCGTAAAAAATAATATATACATCAATATGGATGAAAATATTCTAAAACAGGCAAAGGGTGATATTTATAAGGCGGTATACGATGTTATCGAATTTGATATTAAAAAAGGAATATCAGCCGAAGCATTAAATCGTTATTATAAAAAACCAAAAAATATCTTAACTCTTATAGGTCGAATTCATAATAAAGGTTCAAATTTATTTAGTAATGAAGATGAATATAATGAAACTGTGATGAAGGCTATAAATGAAATAGTTAGGGATAGAATAAACAGCATTAAAGATAAGAAGGAACGAAATAAACACATAAAAGAATGGGTCGAATTTAACGAAGATTATTACGGCTCATTCGATAGACCATCAATTGACGACAGTAAAAAAAAAAATTTGATTTATGATAACACACTGGGATAAATTCAATGAAAAAATTGATTTATTAAAATTATTTCCTGATGTAGAACGGATTGTGTATAAAAAATCGTCCAGACACACCGATTTCGTACTCAACCCAACAGCACAAAGATTAAAAAAGATTGAAGAAAGAATTGAAAGACTTTTATCAACCGAAGAAATAAATATATTCATAGGTAAATTGCAAAATTCGTTAATGTGGTTTCATAAAAATGATATCGTAAGTTTTGTTGCGAACGTTCAAGGCAAACTCAGGGATGCTATGACAAATAAAGTTTTTGAAATTTTTAAGGAAGTCGAAATTAAAGGTAGGAAATTTGAAATTGGTGATATAGTTTACATTGAAGATAGGTTTCCATCTAATTCTGGTGATTCTTTCACACTAACACTTTTAAACAAACGTACACGATCTGGGAAAAGAATTGATAGTTATTGTGATTGTGATGTACTTGAAGATAATATTAAAAGGTCTGATGAAGCTAAAAAATTATCAGATATTAAAATTCGGACTGATAGATTTGATATTTAAAAAATAATATATACTAAAAATAAAATATTCAAAATGAAAATTAAAAAAGTTAACGAATTCGGACCACGTCACGGTATGGGGTTTGGTGGTGGCATGGGATTTGGCGGAGGATTTGGTCAGAAGACACAAAAACTTGGGATAATTACCATTATATCAAAAAATTTAACTCATTATGAAAGAAACTTATGATATCATAAATTTTACAAAATGGAATAATATCAGGGAATTTAAAATTCCAAATGTAAGATTGGAAGATTTTCTTTACAACACCAAAAACGCAGGGCCAAAATCCACAAAGATTATAGCTCAATATTACAAAGATCATGAGGATTATGTTGATCTTGTCGATAAAAAAAAGCATTTATATAATGTAAGTGACTTAACTGGTGACATTTTAGGTAACGAGCGGGTTAAGTTTAAATGTATGATATTTGATAAGGAAGATATTGAAAAAATACAGGAAAATTTTGTTGATTATGCATATAGTGATTTTTGGAAGGAAATACCAGAAATGTTAAATATTTTCGGAATTTCGATTAGCCCAAGATCATACTTTAAAAAAGATGATGTTAAATTTACTTTCAAAGAAACAATAACATTTGATACTGTGCTTAATGTTGTCGGTGAACTCTCTGAAATGATATTCGAAGGTGAAGTACAAGGTTTTTATATTTGGAGCACAAAATCTTCACAACGTCAAAATAAAAATATTCCAGCCGTTCAATAAATTAATATATAGATTAATGTTAGATAAAGACCTTCACATAAAAGAATTATATGATCTCAAGCATATAAATGATAATGAAATTCACAAGGGATTTGATTATGAAGAAAATTTGATGAATAGAACATTATCTACTGTAATGTTTAAAAATCCAACAACATCGGATTTTATAACAAAACTGAAGGATTTACTTGTTCTTACAATTGAATCAAATCTAATTATGAGGAACTTCTTCAATTACACCGTTCCTAAATACTACAACAGGCACAACAATTAAATTACTTTGTTTTTGGTTTTATAATCATTGTCATTCTTTTACCCTCAATCTTTGGTAAATATTCAGGAATAGCAATATCTTTCAACTCATCTGCAAATCTAAGCAATATCAATTCACCTTTCTCCTTAAATTTTATTTCTCGCCCTTTAAAGAATACCGATAATAATATTTTATTCTTATCGGCAATGAAATTCTTAGCATGTGCCAGCTTAAAATTAAAGTCGTGGTCATCCGTATTCGGAGTCATCCTAATTTCTTTAACCTGAATCTGAGATGCTTTTTGTTTTTTTTTATTTTCTTTATCCTTCTTTCTTTTTTCGTACATATATTTCTGATACTCTACAATTCGGGCAACAGGTATGTCTCCACCAGAAATTTCAACTAAATCTAATCCTTGCTGTTCAGCTAAATTAATAGCAAATTTTGTGTCGTAAACACCTGGCTCAACATTTTCACCAACCAATCTAACAGATGGAACCCTGATCTGATAGTTAGTTCTAAGTTCTTCTTTTTTTTCTCTCATTTATTGTTTATTTATTAATTTTTCCCAAAGATAATAATCTAATCCATACCAGTGGTTTTTAAGTGTTGCAACTTTAGTATATCCCAAAGATATCAATAATGATATTGATTGAACATTATCAACTTTCGTATCACACCACACCTTATGGCAATCTCTTTGATGCACACTCGACTCCAAAAATAACATCATTTTTTTAGCGATGCCAGTTTTTCTAATGAACCTCCCCGCCCCAGAGGAGCGGGGTATCTCTGAAATTTCAGGGACTTAACGCTTCATCGGCAAGGTGCTTCTTAGGTCTTAACGACATGTTAAGACGGTCGTCCACAGAGCTTGCCTCCACGTCCATAGACTGGCGTTCCGCCAGCACTTTTTTAAGCGCAATCAATTTGATGTTCATAGATGCATTGAAATCACTGTCATGATTTTCACCACAATCATGGCATATCCAATAACGATCAGAAAGTATTAAGTCTTTCTTGATGTAACCGCATTTATGACATGTTTTAGATGACGCTTCAAACATTCCAATTTTAAGTAAGTTCTTTCCTTTCCACTGGCATTTGTAATCCAGCATTGAAATGAATTTACTCCAAGAAACGTCTGATATTGATTTAGCAAGTTTATGGTTTTTAATCATACCTTTTACATTCAATGTTTCCACACAAATGGTATCATACTGATTGGTTATCTCAGTTGATAGTTTATGTAGAAAATCGTTTCTACGGTTGGAAATTTTTTCGTGATAGAGAGCCAAACGAAGTTTGGCTCGTTTATATCTATTTGATCTTTTAGTTTTTCGAGATAAATTTCTTTGAAGATGCTTAAGTTTTGGTTCTGAAGTTTGAAGATAATGAGGGTTTGAAACCACAACACCATCAGACATGATACCAAAATCTTTAATTCCAAGGTCTATACCTATTGCATTATCAAAACTTATTTTAGATTTTTCAGGTATTGTCTCGCCAGTTTCACACAGTACAGATACGAAGTATTTATTGGTTACAGTTTTTGATATGGTTGCTGAACGGATTGCACCTTTAGTTGGTCTGTCAATTATAATTTCAATTCCTTCTTTAAATTTAGGTATGTAAAGTTTTCCGTTTTCGATTTGAACACTTTGAGGACATCCGAAGGAATTTCTCGATGATTTCGACTTGAACTTTGGAAATCCACCATCTCCTGTAAAAAATCTCTTATAGGCATTATCTAAATTAAGTAATGATACCTGAAGACTTTGAGAGTTAATTTCTTTCAACCACTGAAATTCTGATTTTAAGTCTAAAAGTTGTTTTTGAAGTTCAAATCTTGATGGTGATTTCTTTGTTGACTGGTATGCATATATTTTACATTCTAAAGCCAGATTATAAATCAACCTTGCACAGCCAAAAGTTTTTTCTAACATCAACTTTTGATCATTCGATGGGTATAATCTATATTTAAAGGCTTTAAGCACATATTATATATAAATTTTCAATGGTCAGAAATTTTATTTATATTGCACCAACGCTCGCCCCAGAGGGACGAGGAATTCTTTACCATTAAATTCTGAAACACCAACCCACGAAGCATAAATTGTAAAATAATTAAATAGGCTTATACAAAATCCGACAAGTTTGTTATCTTCTTCGGCAACAATAACTGAATATTTATCATCAATTATTTGATCAGATAGCCCACTGTTTGTATGAATCTTTACTTCATATTCTTTTGCACTGTTTGTATAATAGGGGCAATTTAAAATGACATCACTTATTAATTTAGATAACTCATCAACATCATTTAATGTGGCAAATCTTATCATTTATGTTGTTTTTGTTTATTTTTTGCAAAATTCTTTCTATTATCTGGATATAGTGTATAGTCCAAATATTGTTTATCATAAGAATCAACAGAGAAATACTTTTCAAGATTTAACTTAGTGACAGCATCTGGATTTTTCATTTCCTGAACCAGCTTATTTAAATCTTTAATTTTGCAAAAATATTTCTGAGCCTCCGCCTTATCTGGCTTCTTACGTATTACATCTTGCATCAATTTTTGCCACAAAAAAACATCATTCCCACGTTCTAACATGGTTAATGATTTTCTAACACCAATATTATCCTGATCAAAAAAGAATCTAAATTTTATATTTTCATCCCCATCTAAAAGAAAGTTCATATCATCAATACTATTCAATCCAATTGCTCCAATAGAATTTGGAAAAAATAAGCTATCAAGATAACCTTCGAATATTGTTACTGGGCGTTCCCAATTTATATTAAGCAAATTGTAAAAATTAGAATATTTGTTATAAGATTTTGCTTCAAGTTCATCCAATAAATTGTTGGGATGCATCATATTATAAAGTTTTTCAAAATTGAAGATTTTGAAAAGCCTTTTATCACCCGATTTCAAATTACGTATTTGTATACCCAATACCTTATTACCTGATTTATTTAAATTAACCAAAACCTTCTCACGCCATTTAGACGTAATCGCATATTCAGCCTCATATATATTATCAAAATTTTCTATTAATCTGTCAAATTTTAAATATTGATAAACAGCCGAATGATATTTGATTGGTGAAAATTTAGAAAATTGAGTTTCAGGAGTATTATTTAAAAAATCGGTCAACTCATCAAGATTAATCAATTTATCCAACCTTTGAAGTACAAAAGTGGCATCAGAACTTGTATATTTAATATTTGAATCTACATAATCATAAATATCCAATTTACGCTGGGAATCGAGTGCAATATTAAATGTGCTTAATAATTTTGTAAATGACATATTACACCCCATTTCATTGAAACATATATGCATAAGATTCTTGAAATATAGGGTTCCACGCAATTTTGATCCTGGGGATTTTACAGAGTCGCCACAAATTGGGCAGCTATATTGAAATCTATCCTGATGCACTTTAACTTTCCATTTACGTGGGTCAGTATGAGCAACCTTTAACATATCTTCCAACTTACTCTTTATAAAATCAACATCTAATTCTTTCGACATATCAATTATAATAAAAAAATGAAAAGAAGTTTCTAAAAATTTATATATAAGAATAAACTATTTTTTATGGCAGTATCCGTTGGCGGGCCAGATTTTATAAGAATTGAGCCAAGTGCTCCATACACAAAATTTAATAAAGGAAGACTAAATGCATATCCAAATATAACGTCTACTTCAAATATTATGCCAGCGGGTATAGCTGACGATTTTCGACATAATGCATACCCAGGTGCCTGGAAGTGGGCGTTTGACACTAATATGAATGGATATATTTTTAGTGGTAAAACTACAACTATATCAAGCTGGTTCAATCTGCGTCAATTTCAAACAAAGATAGTTCCTTCTGGATATCCTGTTATGAAAAAAAAATCTTCTATACTTCGTATTCAAATGAGCAATGACTCATATATTGAATTTGGTGCAATGGCACCATTTTATATGAATATGTCAACAGGGACAAAACCATATAAAGGAGTATTTTCACCTTATTCAATGGGGTGCGGAATAAAAATGGGTAGTGAAGGGGGCGGGGCAATATTGGCTGTGAACGGGGGTGGAAATGCTCGTATGTCATGCTCACTTAATACAGATTATAAATTTAACTTAGACACATGGTATCTTTTATCCTTTGAAATATCTAATTTTTTAACTGGAATTTTAACATTTAAAATTTTTGTTAATGATAATTTAGAATTAACAACATTCGTCCCATGGGTTTCACCTTGGGGTAGAAATAGGGTAAGTGGACAGTGGGGAAATGACCTGGGTAACCCATCGGACCAACATAGGAAATTTTATAAAAGACGATGGAACTGTATTGCCATGCCAGGATTCAAAACATCAACCCAATCCGTCTTACCAACATCGGAATCTTGGACACAGATGTTTTCCCATAAAAATAATTTCCCAGATAGTCTGGAAGAATATTTTTTACCACCTAACAATATACAATCTATATCAACAGCACCATATCTTTGGGGGAACTACGGGATTAACGGGGCTAATACTGTAAAAACCGAATTTTCGGAGATTAATTCTAACAGCTTTATTGAGTATGGAACAATTTATATATACAAAACACCATATAATATAGCGCATTTTAATAATACAAAATTAAAATATTTATCATTATAGGCTATGAGATTTATCGCTTAGCCGTGGTCGCTAACACAGTTAGCAGGGAGTGAGGGTAACACCTCACTCTTTTTTTTGTATATAATTTTTTTTTCTCAAACATTCTTTATATCTTTGTTGTCTAAAGTATATTATTATGATGAACGAAGAAGCATATAAAGCATTCACAAAATTACGGGTAATTATTTTCGCAGTACTCGTGTATATCCCAGCAATCTTTATCTTATCATGGTTCGCTTGGTACATTATCCAGCAATTAGGTATTACATCCCCGCTATTCTGGCAATGGAAATGGTGGCAGATGCTGTTATTCTTTATTACACAATATGTTTACTTCACAGTTATGTATGGTATGGTAAAGGGCGTTGTAGCGGTCATTGTTAGAAATAAGGATTTTTTCTTAAAATAATGTATATTTGCCTGTCCCCATGTGAAAAACAATATTTTTAAAGACACCAAACCTTGGATGTAAATGATTTTGATACCGTAACTGTTTTAATATCACCTTTAAATTCCCTATGCAAATCCATATCAACAAATTTCAATTTAGGTATAAATATTTGTTTATTATCTTCTGATATTGATGTCCCCTGTGGTAACTGGAATGATTGCTTACCATGTTTATTCTTAAATTTGGGGAATCCAAATCCACGAAAAAAGTTTGTGTATGCATTATCTAAATTTCTTACTGACATTTGTAGAGCCTGTGACGGGGATTCTTTAAGCCAAGGACATTCAGAATCTTTAAGTTCTTTGATTTGATTTGATAAGTCTATACTGGTTATGTTTTTTCTGTTACCATTATAATTGGATATTTTAGTTTCCAAGCCAAGATTATACACAAATCTAACCTGACCGAAAATTCTTTGCATCATTTCTTTTTGATCCTGTGTTGGATAGATTCTATATTTATACGCTTTTAACATAGACTTATGAAAACTTTTCTTTTTTCATAAATATATATTAAATCGTAAAAGTCATTTTTTTCTAAAAAAGTTTTTTTTTACTTAAACTTTTTCTATCTTTGCTACATGAAACATTATTCAAAAGACAATTATTCCGATGGTGAACGGCTGGAGTTAACAAATGCTTATAGCAAATCCACCATCATCAAAGACCACCAGCTTATAGAAGGCACAGTGGTAAATCTATCTAACCGTGAGGTACTTCTGAATATCGGATACAAGTCCGATGCTATTGTTTTACGTAGTGAATTTCGTTACAACCCCGATCTGAAAATTGGTGACAAAGTAGATTTATTTGTCGAATCAAAAGAAGATACCAATGGGTCGCTGGTTCTTTCGCACAAAAAAGCCCGCTTTATGAAAAGCTGGCAGTTAATAACCGATGCCCACAAGACACAGGGAATTGTTAATGGTCTAATTAAGTCACAAACCAATCGTGGGTATATTGTTGATTTATTTGGAATTGAAGCCTTTTTACCTGGTTCTCAGGTCAGTTCAACTCCAATCTATGATGAAAGTTTTGTTGGTAAAACAATAGAGCTCAAAGTTATAAAAATCAATGAGGAAATAAAAAATGTGATCGTTTCTCACAAATTGGTGATCGAAAATGACATCAAAGCAAAAAAATCAGCATTTATAGCCAAGCTTAAAAAAGGTCAAATTGTTGAGGGTACCGTTAAAAACATCACCAATTATGGTGTATTTGTTGACCTTGGGGGTGTTGACGGACTGATATATATCACCGATTTATGCTACAAACGTATCAAACACCCAAGCGAAATTGTTGAATTGAATCAAAAAATAAATGTCGTTATTCTCAGTACAGAAAATGATAAAGTCTCACTCAGTTTTAAACTCATAAAGTAATGGGATGCCACACATGGTTCTACAAAAGGGTAGACAGGACAATTGAAGAAGCCAGAGCTAAATATATCGCCAATTTGGAAGAATCCATTGTGGATTTTACAAAAATCCTAAATGACCCAAATGATGAGTGTCGGCTTGCGTATGAATGGGATAATGAACTTATTCAGCATAGTATTGATATTTGGAACCGTCAACTTCGAATGGTTAAATCCAACTTATGCAACGTTGCAGTTTTTAATAAACAGCCAAATGATGATGGTCGGCTGTATCAATATGAAAACGGCAATCTATATTGTTATAATGATGATTTACCACACGACATTTTTAGAATAGGTGAATACCCAGAAGATAAGCTTTTTTCATTGGATGAAACTTTGAAGTATCTTGAAGATCATAGTGACAAGATTCATTATGCATCAACCATATTTGAGAAAAAAAGTGAAGTGGTTCTCAAAAGAAAAGCAATTGAAGAATTAAAAAAATTCTGGGAAGAGTACCCAGATGGAATGATTGAATTTGGTTAAACTAAAAATTTAATATCATGGCATTGTCATTTGTACCAGAAAAAATTATTGTCGGTGTTGAAAAATCATACAGACAGGCTGAAGCTAAAGAAAATAAAACAAAACTCCCGTTAGCGTATGTCATATACAAAGACGAAAAAGGTAAATTAAGAAAAGAAAAATCTTGGAATGATTGGCGGGATCAAAATGTTGCGCCAAAAGAATTTGATAACATTCCAATGGAAGGATTCAAATTTTTAAGAACAGTTCAGCGTTCAACAGAATGGTTCGGAAGTGGAAGAAATATGTGGAGGGTACTTCACCCAAACGGATTTCAATTTGAAATAACTTCCAATAACTTGGAAGCAATTTTTCATGAAATAGGTATTAATAAAGGCGGAATCATTCAGGCAAAATGCGTTATTGGGTGGCAGGGGGTGGCTCTTCTACTTATACCAGAAGGTACAGAGCTTTATCAGGAATTCGTTGACTCTTCAAAAAGAATTACGGCAGTTAAAATTAAAAAAGCTGCAATAAAATGCGGTAATAAAGTGACATTAAAAGATGGTCGAAAAGTCACCTTCTTAGGTAAATTTTGCCATTTAATAACAACCCAGCAGTCAGTCGATGATCATGGTGAATTAGCTTGGGCTTGGCGAAAGCGTGTTCAGCCCACTTATACATATAAATATAAATGGACGGATAAAGAAGTGATCATTGATGAAAAAAATGGCATTGAAATTAAAAGTAGTTTTGAAGTTATTTCAATTGATGAAACAAGTGAAATTCCAAAAGAAGTTGCATTAAAAACTATCAATAACTGGCTGGATAACAATGATAATGCTTATATAATATTTGCAATTAAACCAAGTCAATTTCAAATTACAAAAGTTGATATTGATAAATCTGAAGTTACAAAAATGATTAATAAAACAAATTACTACTCACAGATATTTTTTGCTGACTATGAAAATAAAACAACCAGATTTCAATATTACAGCGGGACATCGCCAAATGAAAGAAGATTTTATATTACAGATGGGGTAAAAATAATTGACGATACAACATACACTAAGCAAAATCTTAATGGTGGGAGTGGGTCTCAAAAAATAACAACCGAAAATGATATAATGATTCTTAATCCATTTTGGTATAAGATTGAAATACCAGAATATAATATTAGCCTTAAACTTGATATGTAAAAAAAAGCCCCGATGTCGGGGCTTTTTTATTTACTTTCCAAAATCTTCGAATCGAAGCATGTGACTTTCCTTCTTAACAGCTTCACCTTCTTGATATCCAGTTTTTACACCACTTACAAACGAACCAGGAATTTTTCCTAATTCTGATCCAATACCCTTAACCTCTGACCAAATTTCTGGGACTTCAGTTTTAACGTGAGTAATAAAGTTTTGAACCATATCAGCAAAACTTTCTCCAAAATTAACTAATTTTCTGTGTACCCATCCAGCTACCCAGAAGCCACCAAGGATCAAGCCAAGAATAAACACTCCAACATTTTCTGCACCTCTTTCAAGTGTGTCTAATAATTTCTGACCAAAAGCTTTTGCATCACCTTGCCCTTTACTTACAAGCTCATTAGCAACTGCTAAAAGTGTACCTTTAAACTTAGCATATTTACCAAAGAATTCGGCTGGGCGTTTTCTTGCAATTGCATAATCTCCCATTTGCATATCACCAGTCAATTCCCTAAGTTTTCTACATAATTTTTTATTTAAATCTTCAAGTATTAGCCCAGCTTCAAGCTGAAATTTATCTCCAGCACGTTCTTTCATTTCAGCTAATTTGTCAACTACGACATCCCATCCTTGTTGCATTTTAGCCCAGAATTCACCAGGAGCCGCCAAAACTTTCTGCCATGCACTTGCAAAATAATCTGCGATCTTTCCGCAAACATCTTTAATTACCTGAAGAGCTTGCTGACCATATTCAGCACCTTTGTTATATGTATCCTTTGCCCAAGCTTTAGCTTTTCCAAATTTGTCTCTTGCCCAACCAGCAGCCTTATTGTAAGTATCAGTAGCATCACTCTTAGCTTGTCTGAAATCACTTGCGATTCCACCACCAATAGCACTTCCTACTTGTCTTGCAGTATTTGCAGCCTGTCCAACAGATTGCCCAGCTTGTCCAGCTTTTTGACCCCACCCAGCAACTTTATCTTTTAATCCACTTAGCCAGCCAGCTTCAAACAATTCGGCTTCTTCTTCACCATAACTTTCAGTGATCAATAGGTACGATTCGTTAACTTTTTGCATGATAATATCAAGTTGTTCAAAAGCGAATCTAATATCTTGGATTTCTTTTGCTTCGTGTAAAGCGAATTTTTGGATGTCTTGGACGTGTCTCATATTATAACAATTATTTTCTTTATATATTTAATTTAAAAACTCATTTTTTTACGTCAACTTTTCTATATATTTTTGATAAATGAAATTATGGAAGATATAAAAATTGTGCTTGGTTGTCAAGGAATGGGTGATATTTTATGCTCAATTCCAGCAATTAAGTATATGAGCCGAATTTACAATCAAAAAATAAAAGTTTTTACCTACAATGCGGAAATACTCAAAAACTTTCCATTTATAGAATTAATTGATTATATACCAAATGATGCATATCACACATTTGATATTCAAAAATATCTACACCATAAAACTGATATCAGACAACTTCACGCAATTAGCTTAGGGTTTCAATTATCTCCGAATGAAATGCAAATTGAATTTTATCCAGATAAATACACAGAAATTGAATATTTACCAAAAGAATATATTGTAATTCACCCAGTAAAAACATGGGCATCCAGAACATGGGAACGTGAAAGATGGCAGGACCTTGCGGATAAATTATCAGATATAATTCCAGTTATTGCAATTGGAAAAGATTCAAGTGAGATTGGAAATTATAATACAGAAAAACCATCATATAAAATCAACATTAAAAATGGAATAGATTTAACCAATAAAACGAATATCCATCAAACTTGGCATATTCTAAATAACGCTATTTTAACCGTTACAATGGACTCTGGAATATTACATTTAGCTGGTACCACTGACACATATATCGTTCAGCCAGCGTCATCTATTGATCATTTTTACAGGGCTCCATACCGTTATGGTTCACAGAATTATAAGTATTCTTATGTTTACGGTGAATGCAAACTATTTTGCGCCAGTGATTTGAAATATAATATAATACATCATGGTACACACAAAATACTTCCACCGATTCCTTTCTGTCTGGAGAGATTAGAAACAATAGGAACAAAAGATGAACCAAACCAGAACATATATAAATGCCACCCAACCGTTGATTCTGTGTACAATGAAATTATTTCACATATACCAAGAAAAAAAGATAATGGATATTTTTTTATTTGAATCTTTATTTATATCTTTGCTTTAAATAATAGCCAAATATGCCAAAACTAAAATCTAAATTAAAAGCGGAACCGTTTAACAGCCACTGTTTAGGAAGAGGGTGTAGTGATGATGGAATGGAAGCGTTAAGGTTAGTTAATGAGCTAACAAAACAATATGACGATCTTGTTAAAAAGCATAACGCTGTTGTTGATGAACTACTTAGTATCAAAACTAATTACTGCCGAAAATAGGTTAAAATTCAATAAATCACTTAAAATAAAATATTATGAAACTTTCATTTGACGAGCTCCAGATTGGACAGAAACTTCGCACCCAATATAAAGAAAAGGAAAACAATTCTCTGATGGGATATGGCGACCATTGCCTTACAATTAATTGGGAATGGAACGTCCCAGCAGATATAATCCTAACCGTTGTTGCAAAAAGTAAATCTGGAAAAATCGTAACTGTTGAATATCCTGAAATTCCTGAAATCATTAGCAACAGGGACCCAAACAAAAAAACACGAATTAAAGCTGGGTTAAAGGTTAGAATGTACATCAGTGAATTGAGAATGTTCACAACTGAAGAAGGTGATATCATTCCAATGGATCACGAACAAAAGCAGTATAAAATTTTCTTCAACGGCATGCCATACAAACCAAAATACTTTGCCGATATGGGTAAAATTAAGTCTTCACTACTTGTTGCCTTTGGTTATTTCGATCACCAATATGAAGAATATCAGAAATATTGGCAACGCAATCCAGAATTGGAAAGTTCTATGGCACCTGAATGGGTGGGCAGTTCCAATCTGCTCTCAAGGAAAGACTGCAAAAACGTTCAGATAATGGAATTTATCAACAAAGACAGGAAAAATCCAAAGGTTGTAGATTTTGATGTTCAGAAATACTACGACAGCTCCATGCGCCTGATCAATGTAACTGTTCAGTTCGGTGCCGCTGCAAGGGAGTTATACAAAAAAACCATGGAAACTAAGGAGTATTCATATATGCTTGTCTATATCCCTGAAGAATATCGGATTGTCATTCCGCAGCGTTATCACTACAGTATTGATTATGAAAAACTTAAGGAGTCCGACAGAATCAAAGAAATCATGAAAGATTCTGGCGTAAAAGACCTTAAAAAATGTACCAAGCATGGCAAAACTGCGATTGTTTTCAAAACATTAGAGGATATGAAAAAGGTAATGTTAAGGCTTGAACCAAAAGAATACTTCATCATGGACTGTGATGGTGATCAGTTAATGGAAAAGAATACCCGTTTCATTAAGCTGATTATGATTCAGGAAGCTGCTGATAAAGAAAATTAACTTTGCGTAATTTAATACCACCGCAATATGAATATATGAAAACAAGGTTCCAATACCCTCAATTTGTGTCCGAAAAACCAAAAAATTTCTCAAGAAAAGGATTCATTTGTACTTGTATGGTACCCGTTTTCAGATGGGACGATACCAGAAAGGTCTTGGAGTTTGTTAAATGCACATATAAAATAAAACCTACGTTTGGATCAAAATATAAAGAACGTGGAAAAATAACTTCGGTTTGGGGTGAATATGAATCATTGATATCTGTGCCAGAATATATCCCAGATGATTGCGAAATAAGTACTGGTCATTTTTTAAGGGATGGTGGTAAAATGCCACTCGTAACATGCATCACAATCAAAGATATGGATTCATATAATCGTGAAAAATTGAAGCTCCAGCGAAAAGCCAAAATAAAAAAAATTAAAGACAATGAGTGAAAAAAAAGAATTTAAAGATTTTGTCACTTTTGAAATGACGGGGTCACCAGCACAAGTCTCAAAATGGCCCTACAAAGACGATTTTGTTGCCGACATGATAAAATGGGGATTCACCCATACAACACTTACCCATAAAACCGATCTGCTGGTTGCAGAAAGAGATGATATAGGTACTGGCAAATTTTTGAAAGCTAAGAAATACGGTACCCCAATTTACACCTACAGGCAAATTTGGGAGCAAAAAGAAAAGCTATATCAACGAATTCTTCGGGATAAAAAGCTTAATATATTGAAAAAGAAAATCTTAAGTGGAGAAAACGACTAATGAAAGAAAAGATTATTGAAATACTTGGTAAAAATCACACAACACCAATTCAGTTTAATGCTGTGAAAAATTATACTGAAGTGTATGGACTTTATACATATAGAAATGGTGTTTATGTATTCAAAGAAGGGATGGATATAGACTTTGCTGATTTAACACCAAAGGAGCAAACAAAAGTTTTTGAAATGGTAGAATCAAAAAAGTGGGTACTAAACAAATCTTTACAGTAATATGATATTAGATTTTAATAAAACTAAAACACTCAGAACCAGTGCTGAACATAGCAGTATCTATATGTCAGATTCTGGGATCGCTGGGACATACGTTCCAAATATGAGTAAATCTGACATGGAAAAGTGGAAAGCCAAGCATATCAAGGGTGATAACGAAAGAATCGAAATCAGAAAAACCCTTGGTGGTACACAATTACTAATTATTGTACGAAAAAATGCCCCAATGAAATACCCAAAATCCCATGATAGGGAAACATGGAAACAGTATAATGATCAAAAGGGTAGTATTAAAATGTCAATGAATGGTTCTCTTTGGATGACATTCGAAGAACAAAACGAACTAATTAACGCAATAGAAGAAGCAAAAACAATCTTAGGTATATGAAAAACGCCACAACTATCAACCCAACCGATAAACTGATGCTGGCTCTGAAAATGAACCAAGAAAAAAATGAAATCAGTTTATGCCTTTACAACCAACGCTCCGAAGAACTTGAAGAATTATCATTGTCTAAGGATGCTCAACAACAGCTTCAATTCACGTTAAGCCACATTCCAGATGGCGGTCCTGCCGATCCTGAGTTTATTATAACACTGCTTGAAGGTAAAGAACTTTTCAAACTTTACCCATATCTTGGTGACGCTGAAAGAAAACAACTTTACAAAAAAGTTTGCGAATTTATTGACTTGAACAAAATTCTGGACAATTTCAGTAATATGACTTGGAAAGAAAAAACTCTTCTGAACGATTATTCACATTGGAATAACTGGGAATAATATGTGGCGTGATCCAGAAGCAGTACGTAAGGAATTAGAAGAGCATCTTAGACTTCGTGAGATCGAATTGAATAAAAAATGCAATTTCGAAACTGATATTGAAGAATTGATCAGTAGAATTCGTGTTCTTAAAATAGCTTTAAGTAAAAAGGCTACAATAAGAATAAAAAAGATTGATGGTAATATTATTGCCGAAGACGTTTCGACTGAAAAAAATTCGGTCAATTATTTAAAAGAAAGAATAAAAATGTTCCAAGAACTATTAAATAAAGTTTATTCAGAAGATTAATATGAAATATCTAATTGGCATACAACCCACAGGAAAACTGCATATTGGAAACTATTTGGGTTGTATCTCAAAGGGGTTAAGATTGCAAAATGAAGGTCATGATGTGACATTCCTGATAGCAAATTATCACAGCCTTACCACAAATTCATTTTCACCAATAACAGAATTGGAATTAATAAAGCTTGGTTGTAAAAACATAATTCACCAAACTCCAGATTATACAGAGCTTTTCTTTAAATTGTGCTGCAAAATGAATCTTGGAATTCTTCAAAAAATGCCACAATATAAGACTAAAAAAGGTGAATATGACCTTGGAATCCTTCTATACCCAGTATTAATGGCTGCCGATATCATAATCAATAATCCAGACTTCATTATCGTTGGACGGGATCAGGTTCCACATATTGAGCTCACCAATGACATCGCTAAAAGAGTTGGAGTAAAAAAACATTTTAATTATGAATTTGGAGACGTTGATAAAATAATGTCACTGGCTGATCCATCAGTTAAAATGTCGAAATCTCTTGGAGAACGACATGTACTATATTTATTTGATGAAGATTTTCACAAAAAACTACGAAAAGCCGATTCAACACCCGCTGGGATTGACAATCTTCGTAAAATAGGATCAATATTCGGTGTTGAAGAAACCGAAAGTAATTCTGATTATAAAAATAATTTGGCGATTAAATTAACTAATTTCTTCCAAGGTGTTTAAATTTTTAAATAAAATAACAACCCATGGTCAGCAAAAACGAATATTAAAAGCTGCCTTGATCGGATTTCTTGCTGGTAATTTTATTATAGAAGCCCTAAAAATATGGTTAATTACTAAATACACTTGGAATAATTTTTTCGTCCATTCATTTATAACATTAAGTTTAGACTACATATTAATACTCCCAGTTCTTATAAATATTGTCATAACTAAAAATAAATATGCCAATTTAATTAGTAAGATAAATAAGATGTATGATGAAGCTAAAGGAACATACCATAATGATGTTGGCTACGTATACCCAGATCAAAAAGATATAAAACCAATTGAAATAAGATCATTGTACGATTTCTCAGCATATTTAATACAAATTAAAAAGGGGGATTTATTTTATTGCTTTAAAGGTCCTGTTGATATCGTTGTAATAAGTGCATCTGGCGGTAATAATACAATATCCTATTATATCGAAGAATATATCAACAAATTCGAAATAACTGATTCATTAAAAGAAACCAGACTCAAAAAATTAAAGAAACTTAATAAATGAACTCATTTCTAAAATTTAAAGAATTTATTATTAAGGAAATTGAAGATGCTGGTGTAAGTGCTCCAGTAACTGAATTTACACTTACATCAGATATTAATCTTGATTCTCTGGATTGGATAAACATCCTAATGAATATTGAATTAAACTATGGTATAGCAATACCAGACGATATAGCCGAAGATATACTTGCCAAATCAAGTAGAATACTTGATGGTATGTATCTATTAGGTCAAAAATTCCCAAATGAAATACCAACAATAGCAATGGAAAGAAAAGAAAAATTAAAAAAAAATTCAAAAAAAATGAAATTTAATTTTTTTTATATTAAAAAAGGTTTTACATTTGCAGAGTGAATTTGATAAACGTTCATTGAAATGGCGGGGAATGCGGAAGGATTAGCAGAGATGTGACAAATAGCGGTAACGCTGCAACTAAACTGATCGCTTCGGAGGTTCGAATCCTTCCCTCGCCACAAAAAATTAAAAAAAACTTTGCTCAAAATTTTTTTTATAACAAAAAAGGTTTTACATTTGCAGAGTGAAATTAAAGATACGTTCTTTGAAACTTTGAAAATACATGACGGCTCTTATCCTTTGATCGTAGCCACAGCCTCACCCGCCTAATTAGCGGGGAAACGAATGTGAATCGGTGAAAACTGGTTCGGGAAAGAGTTCGGGGTGATATGGCAACTTATCATAGGTATGCCAAAAGCAAGAGCCGTCTCCCATTACAGGTTTGTAACACGGAAGCCTAACCAGCAGAAGGGTAAAGTAACCTGAGCGAAATTGATCGAAACTGGGCGGGTGGTACCGCAGAAGTCGTGATAAAGTACCTAAAAACATGACGAATGTGGTTCGGGGCGATCCCCACTGCGGCTCCTTCTGGGGCGGCATATGGTGCGGATACGCTCCCGACCCATCGTCCGAAACTGATGGGTTCGCAAGGGGGAGAGTTTGCCGCTGTCAAAATAGCGGGAACGCCCTTTGTCGCCCGTCACCAATCTACGGCAATACCGTGGGGGAGTTCTGATCCGACTTCGGTCGTGATCTTCGGGGCATATGAAATAAGATGCCACCGCCAGTTTTCCCCGCAGCCCGTAGTCGCCAGCGGATTTTATTCCGCTTTCAGGTGGGTCTGGGGAGCCGTCACGCACAGTCGTAAAACCTGTGCTGCCGACCCCCCGAATACCCGCCACAACCGAGAGATGGGGATGCCCTATAAATTTAGGGCACTATATTACCCCGTCATGTATGTAGATGGTTTACCCAGTGGACTACCCGCAGGGGATCGACAAAAATGACCCGCATTCTTCGAGTATTTCCGACCCCATGGGATTCCGCCCCCGCACCAGCCAACCCGCTTGTTTTTGATATTTCCAAGTGGCATGGCATCCCCCGCAGTGGACAGTAGTCCAGCGGAGCAAGCATCGGGGCACCGACCCGCTGGGAGCCGTCAGGCAATCCGAAAGGGAGGGGTACATTTTTGAGGTTTGTACCCCTACTTTCGGTGCCAATCCAAGTCGGAATGCCGTCCGACAATTTTTAACCGATGGTGCGGGGGGTTGAGACACTCAATCCTCACGCCATCAAATTTTTTTAAGATGTGGACTCAAGACGAACAAGATAAACAAGATCAAGAAAGACGAGACGAAATCGAAAAAGGTGGCTGGATCGCAGTAATTGCTGTTTTTACCATCGCTATAGTCATCTTTCTTGGAAAATGCGTTTGGTTTTTTTTCACAAAATAAAAAAAATAAAATGGGCGAAATTATATTTACAATTGTTAATAAAATTGATATTACAATATTTGTATTGTGCGTACTACCAGTATTAGCAGTGAGTTTGCTAATTGTAAGTGTAATGAACACACCTAAAAACACAACTAAAATAAAAAAATAATTGAAAATAATTGAAAATAATTTAAACTTTTTGATTATATTTGCATAAATAGAAAAAACAGACCTTTTTTTATTAATATATAAAGGTCAAGAATTAAAAAAGGCTCGAAAGGGCATAGAGAAATAGAAAGCCAAAAAAGCTAAAAATTAAGAAAAAGAAATCGGGGGTCGCAAAGCTCCCAAAACACGAAAAGTTATGATGAGAATGAGTAAACATAGTAAGTCCTTTAAATTTTGGTCATCACATGATCAAGGTTCGGGTTTATTATGTCTTATTCTAAAATAACTAAAATTTTAGATTACCGCAAAAAACCCGAACCCAACAGTTCGGGTTTTTTGTTTTGGTTCTTTGACATATTGATTTAAAAAATTGCATTCACTGGAATCCAATTCCAGTGAATGAAATGCGTCTGTAGCTCAGATGGTAGATAAAAGCACCGCTCTTTTAAAGCGGGGGTCGACAGTTCGAACCTGTCCAGACGCACAAATACGGCAGTAGGCATTGGTAAGCCCAGCAGTCTCCAAAACTGTAACCCGAAAGGGTCTTAAGCGTTCAAATCGTTTCTGCCGTGCAAATGGAAGATGAAGCTGGCGTTGGGCTGGTCACGGTTTTGAAAACCGAGGGTACGGGTTAAACCGTATGGGAATCGTGCTCTCCTTCTTCCGCTGGGATTAAAGAATACATTCAGCAAATTAAAAAACTTGTTCTGAAAACACAAACCAAAACGTATTCTGTTCCCAAAATTTGGAGGTTCCCAGTTGGTGTGGTATACCGCCTCGAAAGCGGTGAAATCAATAAAATGATGTTAGAGATCGTCACTCTAAACCTCCGCAAACTAATGGAAGCGTACCCAAATGGTAAAGGGGGCAATTTGCTAAATTGTTAGGACGGTAATTCCGTTGCGTGAGTTCGAACCTCACCGTTTCCTCTAAATATGGCGTTATTAGATAATGGTAGTCGGTCACACTGTGGATGTGTTCATGATATCGGTTCAACTCCGATATAACGCCCAAATATGGAAGTAGTTTAACTGGTAAAACACCGCTCATCGAGGGCGGAGAGTGTCAGTACCAAAAAAGGTTCGAACCCTACCTTCCATACAAATTTTTAAATGGTGATTGTAGTTCCGTAATTGGTAGCGGGCCTGACTGTGAATCAGGTGAGCGGAAGCTCCTTGCGAGATCGTACCTCGTCTTTCACCCCAAAATGCGGTTGTAGCTGAGTAGGTTAGCACTGGCGTGAAGCCCCAGAGACATCGGTTCGATCCCGATCATCCGCACAAAAAACGGGGAAGATACCTCACAACTTTGGAAAGTGGGGGATAATCTGGAAAGATTATATGCAGCAAAATCAAACAAATTGGTTCGATTCCATTCTTCCCCACCTATGGTCTGGTAGCTCCTAACTGGTAGAGCAAGGGACTGAAAATCCCTGTGTTGGCGGTTCAAATCCGTCTCAGACCACAAATGGAAGTTTGACAGAGTTTGGTAATGTGCCAGTTTGGAAGACTGAGTCGGGGTAAAACCTACGGGGGATCAAAGCCCTCAACTTCCGCTAAAAATATTAAAGTCGTATTTTTTTATTTATATATAGTAAAAAGATACGACCATTAATATGAAAAAAATATGTGAAAATTGTAATCAAGAATATGAAACAAATCAAAGTAAATCTAAATTTTGTGAAAAAAAATGTAGACTAATTTTTCATAAAAAGATAAGCCCATCAAATAATGAAAGTGAAAATATATTAAAATGGTCGAAGAAATTAAAAGCTATTAATTTACTTGAAAATAAATGTAAAATATGTGGAGATGATAATATATTTCATTTAATATTTCATCATAAAGAAAATAATAAGGTATATAAAATAGCTGGTATTTGGGATAAAAGATGGAGTGATATAAAAAAAGAAATAGAAAAATGTGAACTGCTATGTGAAAATTGTCATAGAGAAAAACACTATAATGAAAAAGAATATGAAAGTAGAAGAAAAACAAAAGAAATTATAGTTAATTATAAAGGTAATAAATGTGAAATTTGTGGATATAATAAAAGTTTAGCAGCACTAATATTTCATCATAAAGATAAAAATAATAAAAAATATGAAATTGGTAAAATAAACATAAGAGTTGATAACTTGCAGCAATTAAATGATGATGTTATGCTTGAAATAGATAAATGTGAATTATTATGTTCAAATTGCCATCGTGAAAAGCATGCAAGCAATATTAATTTAGAAAAAATATTGAATAAATCAGAAATATACAAGGAGCAAGGTAAAAAAATTGATAAAAATATGATTTTCAAATTATATTTTGAAGATAACAAAAAGATAATTGAAATATCAAAAATATTAAATTGCTCTAAAAGTAGTATAAGTGAGATTATTAAAGAAGAAAAGATTAAAAAATTAAAATATACAAAAGTCTTTTCAAGTCCCCAAAAAGGAACGGTAACTGACGAAAAGTCCCATCGTAGGTTTGAATCCTACTTGGCGCACAAACGGGTTCTGTAGTGCAAGTGGTAGCACAGTTGTAAACCAGAAAAGTGTTGGGGAAACCCAAATTATAAAACAAAATGAGTGGGTTCAAGTCCCACCAGAACCCCTAACTAACAAATTATTTCAGTCAAAGCGGTTTCATCATTAGGTGCTGTATTGTTTCCCCCATGATAAAAATTCAATTCAAATTCCAATTTAGAATCTTTTAAATTGTTATCTATTTCAGCCTGACCAATATTAGAGCATGAAAAATAATATTTGTTGTTTTTGCTTTCAATTTTACAGTCATAAATAACGCCAGATATAAAATCACCCATTTCAACACTTACATGCTGCCCTGTATTTGTATCATATGCGTAAGCAAATAGTTTAAAATGGTTTTTAAAAATGAAATTTGGCACCCATCCTAATCTCCAGCTATTTTTATGATGATTGAAACCAAATCCGATGCCAACAAGTTTATTTATATCATAATCGTCACTATTTCTTGTTGGGCTCCACCAGCAGTTGTCATCTAATTTAAATTTAACTGACCAAAGGTTTTTATTCCAATGCATTCTAAACAATGACAACCAAGCAAATTGGCAATAATGATTACCTTTTTTTATAGTGTATTTCTTCATTTTTTAATTGTATATATTAAAAATACGAGTGTAGCACAATGGTAGTGCAGCGGTCTCCAAAACCGCCTATGGAGGTTCAATCCCTTCCACTCGTACCGCAAATCATATTTTATTGACCTCGTAGCTTAATTGATAGAGTAACTGGCTTTTAACCAGTGGGTTCTGGGTTTGAGTCCCAGCGGGGTCACTTCGGGTCGCCAGATTGTTATATTTTCATAGGGCATGCACCCCTTCAAGCAGGGTCCATAGAAAATAGATTGGGTTCGTATCACAATTGGTAGTGAAACTGTCTCTTAAACAGTGCTATAAGGGTTCAAATCCCTTTGAGCCCACAAATTTTTTAAATCAATATTACAGGTCAAATTGCTTGGTACTTTTTCTTCTACCTTTTAGTAAGTTGTATTCCCTTAAAGTTTCTTCAGTTGGCGGATACCCAAATTCGTTTCTATTTCTATCGCAGCAATACAATTTGAATGATGGTTTATCGTGAGCTGGTTCAGATATTGTTATATCCCAAATTCTAATAGTTTGACCAATATCATCAATGATATCAGCCCATTGCGGTGTTGGATTAATAATTTTATATGTTTTTCCAATTGTAAATTCCCAACCATTTTCAGCATCTAAGCAGATAACGGATTCCCCAATTTCTTCGAATATTTTAAAGTTAGTAATCATGCTCTATATATAATTTTCAAATTTTATATATACTTAAATGATAACAAAATTTTTATTGTTTGAAGAAAAAAATGAATTTCAAACAGCAACTTTTGATAATTTGCCATTAGATTACCAAATAGGATTAATGACATATATGTATGAGGGGAAACCTGTTGAATGGTCTATTAATGATAGTGTGGATTGGGTTAATGATATAGGCAAGATAAAAATACTTATTGCAGATTACTCTAAAGTGTATGGAAATAAAAAATTTAAGTTTGGTTTATACAAAACTCAAAAACTAATAAATAAAGTTATAGATTGTCTGGGTATAGATGATTGGAAAGAATATCATGATTCATATATGAGTACTAATAAAGTTAATTATACAGATACTATTTATCCAGTAATTGTTAATAATGAAAATGATGAATTTATAGAAGATGGGTGGCACCGTTTTCATTATTATATTCATCGTGGATATGATTCAATCCCTGTAATTTTTTTAAATTAATATTTATTTATACCTTTGCGTTAACTCAAAATTTAATACTATGTTCATAACTGAAAATTATTTAGTTACAGATTACAGGTTTAAAAGAAAAACTAAAAACAAGGTAAAGTTTTTTGTAAATTCTGAATTTGGAATCACACTAACAAAAGATGCTACTGGCGGATTTTACAATGATGAAACCAAAGAAACGTATTATGAAAATGGTGATATCATTAAAATAATTAGGATCAAGTCTATTGAGCAAAAATCTAAAAAATTTCGTGCTGGGTTACCACAAATTAATTTAGATCAGGGTGATTTTGATAAAGTGTATCGTAAGCTCCCTCCCCTTGAAATAAAGGAACTTTCTTGATTAAAGCTAAAACAATGAAGCGTGTTGTTGAGATTGCCAACAACACAACATTAGTTAACTTAAATATAAATCACTCATATCTTGCCCAATACTGTTCTGACTTAACAGATCATGCCAATGCGCTGGAAGCCACAAAGGATTTAGGTGAAGAAGGTATCATTAAATGGAAAGAAGATTAATTTTTTTTCTGGGGTTTCAAATTTAATTTTTTAAGCTTCAGCTTTCGATTTATTTTAATACATTCATCATCTTGGATGGCATTTGTATAATGAATTCCAGTAATTGGTGCATCTTCTGTTGAATGACCCCATGGCTCTATATCATAGAATATAGCTTCTTCCCTTCTTCTACTATTACTTGCCACTACATCACTATAAACACGTGATATTCGATATGTGGCATCATACCACATAACTGGCGAAAATTGATCAAAATTTCGAACCTTTATAATTTCCCCGACACTTAATACTTTATCCATATTATTTTCTTGCCAGAATCCAGCATTGGCAGGGTCGTTCAAATATATTATGTGTTGGAATAGGACTATTGGAAAGAAAGGGCCAATTATTTTTAAAGAATACTGATTCAATATATTCCAAATTTCCCCACTGACCGATTTCAAGGATTTCGAATCCAGCTTGTTTTAATAAACAACCTAATCCAACTGGTGTAAAACCCGTAATAAAGTTTTCTGGATATCCATGAATAAGATTTAATGTCGGCACATTGCAATAAAAATAGGCACCTTTAACCAGTTGATTATATACGTTTTGAACACATAATACTGGATTATATAAATGTTCTAATACTTGATTCAGCATCACAAAATCATAATCATTTTTGGGGATGTCTAATTTATGAAGATCATATTTATCATTATCGTCATCATAATTAAAATTAAAGAATTCTTCTGGTTCTAAAAATTTCAATTCCGCATCGTGAGCAGCACTAAAACCTAACATTTTTTTAGGTTTTATATTATATTTTTTAACATATCTTTCAAATTCTTGAACTGCAATAACCCTTGGGACTTCACTATCGATCCAATTCCACTTTTCAATCTCAGTTATTATTTTACGATATCTCATTTGATATTCATAAGTATTGTTTTTCAACACCAAGTCATAAATTTCTTGTATTTCGTGTTTTTCTAATAACCTTGTAGTATTATCTAATCCTGACTGACCGCTGTTATTCATATTTGAATTTTTTTTTCATCTATTTTATATAAAAGTTTTTTTTAAAAGTTTAATTGATTATCTTTGTACCCAAAATGAAAGGAAATGGAAAAAATAACTAAGATAGAACCATTTACAGTTGAAGATTTCAATCAACTTGAAATTGACGGTGATTTTATTTATTGCGGAAATGTTCATTTGTTCATGGAAACACAAATGGGCAGACCAAGAATCAATAACCCATTTGGAATAACATTTGAACAAATGCGAAAGGCATTTGGTAGCCAATCATTTGAAATGGATGAAGCTTCATATTGGATGCTTGAATGGGGCGGCAAAAAATGGTATGTTGATATTGATGGGCATGAAGAAGGCTCTGGAATTTCATTATACACCGAACTTCCCGATGGCAAGAAAAATGACCCAAAAATAATCAAAATTTCATTTGGACCGCATGTCATCTTGCTCAGGATTTTTTTGAGTTTAATAAACATGAGGTTAATATAAAAAGTGGTCATCCGAATCGTGATGGTTATCCATGGATCATTGTAAGCCACAAAACCAAAAAAGCCTGAAAATCTTCCGATTGATTATAAATTATACAGGGATTTTTAATGAGAAATTGTTTTGCCATAACATCATACTGTGATACTCCAAAAAAAGTGGATGATCTAAAAAAATGTATTAACGGTCTGAAGAGATTTGATACTGACATTTTAATTGTTGCTCATTATCCATTGGATTTGGAAATTCAAACGCTGGTTAAATACTATATTTATGATTCAAGTAATCCAGTTATACAGGATGGTTCAAAAATTATAGTACGGTGGAGGCAATTGGGAGATAAACTTTTAACAATTCGAACACCCGATTATTCGTTTGCTGTAATGAATTTGTGGATCAAATCTCTAATATTTTTGAAAAATAATTATGACAACATCCATATTATCAACTATGATATTGAAATAACAGATTTTATTTTTGAAAATCACCAACTGCAATTAAATGATCATAATATGGTATTTGAGTGTGATTTATCAGTAAATATTTCTGCCGTCTTTTTTTCAATTAAAAGCACATTTATTGATACATTTCTACTTGAATTAACATTAGACAAATATATGCTGTCCATAGATAATATGTTGGAGGGTTATATGAAGGAGTTCATTGAAAAACTCACTAACGTTAAACTTCTATATTACGCATCTCATATTACTAACGTAAGTACTGATATTTTTTCAGGATTTGAGTTGCTCAGAATGTCAAAATGCTATGTTTTTGGCGGATTAAATCACAAAACAAACATGTTTGAAATTATTTTTTATGATATTACCAATCAAATAAATGAAATTGTTATAAATATTGATAGTAATATTTTTAAAACCACAAATATAAATACCTATTATTCTTTTAAAAGTCCATTTTCAATCAGTCACATTTATAAATTAATTGATGATGGAAAAATTAATATTACAGTTGACAACGAAGCCGTAAGTGACTATATTCTTCAATCAATCAAAAACCAATCTATAAAGCAAGATTAAACTAATGGCAAGTAAAAGACTATATAAAGTTCGAAATGAAAAAAGCGAAAGACACATTTAATCCAAGCAAAGATGAAAATACTAACGCTTAATATGTTAAGGGAATTGATTGCATCTGGCAAAACGAATAAAATCAAAATGAAAACCAGATACATTGCCCATCATGATCATTGCAGGACCAGTACCGATAAAACTAACATTGAGGGTAATTTTAAAATTACTGAATATACCGATCCACAACCATTCTGGATACTGGAATGGAGTACTGACGAGGGTGATCCCAACATATCATTGCATAGTGAAGAACAAGAAATAAATTTTATTTCTGATTCTTCCGATTCAGATTTCGAATATTTATTATACATTAGCATATGAAAATATTAAATGTAACGTTATTGATAATTGGGGTTGTGTATATTTGTACCAAAAAGGAAATATAATGTAGAAATATATGAAAAACATCCTGATGGTACTATTACAAAATTTAATTCATATGTTATTGATGATACCACAGGTATAGCAAAAAGATTTCCGAATAGCACTTACGAAATTATAATCAAATAATAATAACCAAAAAACCAAATAAAATGAAAAATTTAAATCCAAAAGTTAGTTACAATGATGTTTTAACAACGTTATTGGACAGAAAAGATCAGTGGGTTAAAGCTCCCGCAATTATCAAAGCAGTGCCAGAATTAAAAAGTGATTCACAGGTACGGCAAGCCATTCATTATTTGAGGGCTAAATCAAATGAACCTATCATCTCATCCAGTTCAGGCTACATGCATTGTTCAAATCGCAATGAAGTAATCAAGTGCTTGGAGCAGTTGAAAAGACGGGCCAAGAACATCCGCAAGGCTGAAAAAGGCTTGAAAAAGGCACTCAAGGGAATGAAGAAAACCAAAAAGATTAAAAACTAATGAACGGCTTTACTGTAATACTCGCAATTGTTGTGGTTTTTATTATACTGATGGTGATAATTTCAAACCTTCAGGCAAGCCGTGACATAAAAATAACCGATAGGATTAAAAAAATCCAGCGGGAAATTATCAAAGCTAAAACTGAAGATGAGCTAATAACTCTATCGTTAGAATTAACCGATATCTTCAAAACCGCATCTGGAGATGATTTAAAAGTAACCATAAACACCCTCATTAGTGTCATTAAAGACAAAATTGATATTGACTTCAAAGACTAATAAATGGAAAATTCAAAAAAATTCATTTCTAAATTAATTAATAGTTCTCAGGAACGGGTGGTTTGGCATAAAACCCAAATGCAAGAAGTTTACAAAGGCAAAGAATTGTATCCAGAATGGTATAAGGAATGGCTGAGAGAGCTTAAAAATTCGGAAATGATATGGCTCAAATCATTACAGGATGAGTCTTATTGGGTTGAAGTTGATATGAATGCCGCCAGAATACAGTCTATCGTATATTTTATTGAGCAACTTCACACACTCACAAAACCACTTCTGCCGACTACCTCAAGAGAAAATATCGATAAAGCAATGGATATGATCTTTGATGTTATTGATGAGCATCAATTGAAAGGTGATTTTCTATTTGTTGATGACTGTATATTATTTTTTACAAAAAGAATTAATAACCCTTGGGCAAATTGTACATTTTCATTATACATTAGTTTTTTAACAATTACTGGGCGGTACCGTGATAAATTAAAAAATTATGAAATTCTCAGAGAATGTGCAATTGCCGAAGGCAGATTAATTATGGCAACAGAAGACGTAGAATCAACACTAACTGGATTATAAAAATTAGTACTTATGAAAAAATTTAAATTTGTAGTAACGTTCATCTTGGTAATTGGACTGTTTAGCTCAGCCGTTATATTTTTTATGCCGCCAACAGCCAACGGACAGAACAACGATATGCACCACATTGGCGATAAACAACCAATGCCGCATATCACAAAAACATTAGTGATAACGTGGAAAGATGATGGAGCAATGTCGCTTGGCACCAAACTTAATGAGCTATCCAAAAAGTATACCATTGTTCAGGTGGTGCCCACGGAATACATTGGCACCACGTATTGTTATCATCTTTCAGAGGCAATTATATTGCTCGAAACAAAATAAACAACAGAAGACGTAGAATCAACACTAACTTGATTATAACATGGATAAAGCATATTTAAAAGAATATAGTAAAAGTGACGGAATTGCCGATCTGAATTTGATAAAATTTTGCCGATCTGAATTTGATAAAATTTCGGATTAATTCTTTACTTAAAAATTGTCAAAAACGAAAAGTTATGGATATGGAAACAAAACAGCGCATTATCGAAATGTGCAACCTTGTTCAAAGCACGGTTTCCAAGGAAATGACTAAGGAATTAAAAAAACAAAAGAAGGAAGGTAAAGAATTTCTTTCTGATAAGGAAATTGATAAAATTGTTGATGATGCAATAGCAGATAATGGAAGAAAAACTTCTGGGTGCCTGAATATATCTGATAATTATGTAGAATAAATTAAAAAATTCACTTATGAAAATGGAAGAAAATATCAACATTGACATTAAAAATGCAATGATTGAAAAAAATGAGGTTAAATTAGAAGCCCTCAGGACTATTAAAACTTCTATCCAGACAGAAAAAGCTAAAGAAGGCACAGAGCTTTCCGATGAGCAAGTTATTAAATTGATTCAAACGCTTGTCAGTAAAAGGACCGAATCTGTCACCCAATACACTCAAGGTGGAAGACCAGACTTGGCTGATCATGAAAATGATTTGATTGCAATATTCAAATTATATCTTCCTGAACAGTTAAGCGAATCGGAAATTGAATCGAAGGTTAAGGAAATTATTGCAACTCTTGGTGCCACATCCATTAAAGATATGGGTAAGGTAATGACTGCTGCTAATGCTGAATTTACTGGGAAAGCCAATCCAAAAAGTGTTGGAATGATTGTTAAAAACCTTTTAAGCAAATAATCATGGAAAAAATAAAAGTTATATCGAAAGAAAAGCATTTTTTTGAATATATTAAAGCTCGTGCCCCATTTTATGGGGTATTTGGCAGACGATATTTCATTGACAAAGATGGTGTTCATTACCCAGAGGATTTGCAATTTATGGTACTGGATGAAAACTTTAAAGTTACATTTAAGCATCCGCCATTTAAAAAAGGTAATTTTACTCCAGACGTAAAAAGGCGAATTGCTGCAATAGAAAAAAAGAAATCCCCAGATGATTTAAGAACAGAAAGTACGGTTGAAGATTTAATTACAAATCTATTGGTTAGTGCGTCACTCGACTGGTCATCTAATACTTATGAAAAATATGATGGAAAAGATGAAGAAGGTAAGACAATAGAAGAACTTCTCGAACTTCATTTTAAAAGAATTCCAGAAGAAATTCTTGACATTGAGCCATCATCTGAAGAATTTGAAGCTTTAGAATCGGCTGAGGATTTTCATAATAATTGCATCAAACCAAATTCTGATAGCACATTTGACCGATCCATTGAATACTATTTTTATACTGAAAAGGGACAAAAAATGGTTGATAAGTGCATTGAATTTGAAAAGAACAATACATCAAAAACGCCTGTTCAGGATGCATGGATTAAAGTTCTTGAAAAAAATGGGCTACCAGTGCATGAACCATTTTCAGATTGGTGTGATTTACCAGTCATGAAGAATATAGATTATTCTTCAAGGGAAGAGCTTGATAAAAAGCACGATGATGAACAACGCAAATTCAAAGAAAGCCTTACCCCAGAAATGAAAAAAATGATGCGGGAAACAGCCGAAAGAATGAAAAATGAGTCAAAAAAATGAAATACTCAAAAATCTAACTGAATTAATAGGTAAAGAACTATTTGTTTCTCCTGATGAACTATCTCCATCGGAGAAACAAATAATTGATATTAGTGCTGGTATTATAAGCTCTTTGGACAACGATTTAGCAGATTTGCAAAAAAAATATCGTGAGCTGGAGATATTATTTTACGAATGGGCAATCATGTTAATTAATAAATATAAGGTTGAATTTATTCAAGAAATTAGAAAACGTAAATTAAAAAAGATTAACGATGCATTATAATATCAAGCGTGGTGAAATCCCAATTTCTTTAGGTCCTTGTAAGTTTTGTGATAATATTTCATCATCATGCATCAAAACCACCGATGTAGCTGTATGCATAAAAGAATTCAGCACAAAGCATTATAATATGCAACCAATGAGAATTAAAGATGTTATGTTTGAAGTTGGGGAATCATATGAAATTACTGATGTTGAATGTGATAATACTGGGCAGCATGCACTTTATATTAAAAATGATTTTGGCAGAACTTGGTTTATACTTAAATACAATTACCAGATCAGCGGAATGGGGTTAACTAACTGTTATTAAAAATTTAACAAAACTTACTAAAATCTAACATTATCTACAACCAATTTTATTTTACTAAAAATGAGTTTTTTACTTTAATATATAGTATTTATAGTTGATGTTCTTTGATATAGTGGTTGTTAGATAAAAACTTATCTAACGTAAAATCAAAAAAGTAAAAACAGTGGTTTGAAACATAATCATAACTAATTTTAGATTTTATAGGGAGCCGTACTCCCGAATTAACGCTTTTGGAGATTATGTAAGACATTTAAACTTAACTTGTTAAGTG
>Ga0114951_10000869_pt1 | contig 40053 bp, 35 predicted proteins | sample AM7aDNAmetaG_FD_88677 | JGI IMG/M metagenome (GOLD analysis project Ga0114951, IMG submission 88677) | Freshwater microbial communities from Finland to study Microbial Dark Matter (Phase II) - AM7a DNA metaG | ecosystem: Environmental > Aquatic > Freshwater > Lake | place: Finland: Lake Alinen... | reverse complement strand
TATACATCCCGGCCGGGACAAAAACCCTCCCGGTAACCAGGTCCTCCCAGGTTTTTTTTGCTTTCTTCCCAGCAGCTTCTGCCGCCAACGTGATCCCGATATTCGAGTAGGCGTAGGATGAACGGAACTCACCGGTCAATCCCAGGTACCGGAGCCTGTGGAAAATCTCCGACCGGTTGTACCCGAAGTTGTCTTGGAGTTCATCACCTCCATATGCCGGAAGACCGGACCGGTGGGTGAGGAGGTCCCGGATCGTGACATGCTCCGTTACCCAGGGATCCGAGAGCTGGAAATCCGGGTTCAGGGCAACGATCCGGTCGTCCCATGACAATTCCCCGTTCCCGACCATGGATGCGATTGTTGTCGCAGTGAAGGTTTTCGAGATCGACGCGAGCTGGAAACGGGTATCGGGGGTGACCGGTTCGCGGGTCGTGATGTTCTTCACGCCAAAACACCGGAGGTAGACGACAGTGTCGTTCTTCACGATGGCAACCGCCATGCCTGGCACACTACTCCTGTTGAAGGTCTGTTCAGCATAACTGTCGAACTGCGGTATGATGGCGCTGATATTCTGAACACCGGCGGTTCCTGCAGCGGTGGCCATCGGGGTCACGGCCGGCATGCCTGCCGGGGACGAGACACAGCCGGCGACGAGGGTAAGGCAGATTAGTCCGGCGATAATGACAAAAATAAGGCGGTAGTCAGGAATGGTACCTCATTCCTTCTGGTTTTAATAAAACGATCAAAGTTCATCCACTTTATTCTTTCGATTTAATTGTCAGGCAACTGTTTTCAACGGTGAACCGTTTTCTGTGAGGGACGTGCCCGGAAAAGGCCCGCCGGAGGCCTTCTCATTCTGAACTGAGGGTGAATCCGCGCTCGCGCTCCTCCGGCTCCCGTTATTTTCCCTGGGATCCAGCCGGTCCCGGTCACCTGTGACAATGCAACTGCATACTGGTCCGGAGAAAGGAAAATTCATCAATTTTGAGGTTTATGGCGGGAAATACTGATTTAGGACCTAAAATAAAAATTATCTTCGTATCATTATTTAGAAAGTTTTATCGTGAGAAAATTATCAGGACGTGTATGAAACTCACTACCGTCATACTTCTCCTCTGTCTCCTGACCGGTACCGTTGCAGCCCTTCAAATCCAGTTGCCCACATCTCTCTTCAGTACACCCGTTACGACAGATCTTGTTCCCGTTTCCTCGTTCGAATGCGGGCAGCGGTTCTCAGCAGGCGACTACCCGGTCATCGTCCTCTCCGGCACCTACCGCGAAATGGGCCGGCAGTACGGCGGCCTGATGAAGATTGAGTTGAACGAGGAGTACCAGTTCCTCCTCTCCAGGTTTGCAAAGGGGGGGTATTCGCAGGAGCAGTTGCGGAACATGTCGCGGGAGGCAGCGTACCTGTACCCCCAGCGACAGAAGGAGATCTTCAGCGGCATGGCAGAGACCTCGGGCCTGCAGCCTGAGGATATTCTCCTCATTTACAATGGCTTGATCTACTCCATTATCTTGCCCCAGGCCAATGCATCCTGCTCGTACCTGGCCGTGTGGGGGAATTACACGACGGATGGCTCGGTGATTGCTTCCCGTAACTGGGACCTGGACGATTCGCTCGGCTCTCCGTTCAACAAGTGGTATGTCCTGGCCGTGTACCGTCCGGCTGACGGCAGTAATGCGGTGGCCACATTCGGCCCCACCGGGATGCGGCCCGAGACCCTTATGAACAGCAAAGGGCTGTTTATCGCGGACGACAATTCGGGTACTTCCGAAGCTGGAGGCGATGGGATCCCCCGTCCCGACCTGATCGCAGAATTCTTCCGGTTCATGCTCGATTACTCGGACCTCGACGGGCTCCAGGCAGGCATTCTGGGAGCCCGCCCGGATGTCCCCTGGATCGTGGATATCGCCGGACCCGGGAAGGCGTATGTCTACGAGGTGATGGCCGGTACGGCGAGACCAAGGACCGGTGACGGGGTCATCGCAGCGGCGAACCATTTCATGGACCCGGCCTGGAACCTCTCCACGCCACCCGCCGACCACTCGGTCTCCCGCTACGACAATCTCCTCAGGCAGGCAGGAGAGGCCAGGGGATCAATCGATGCCGCAAGGATGATGCAGATCCGCGATGTCCGATGGGAGGACGGCGGGGCGACGTTTATGCATTCGGTCCTCTTCAGCAGTTATCCGGATATGCGGTTCTCTTCTAATCACCAAGTGGTCTTCCAACCCGATACAAGGACACTCTGGATGAAGGTGATGGAAAAGGGCTGGCAGAAGGTCGAACTGGGCCCGCTGTTCGGCAGGTGATCCGGGTGGGGAAGTGCACCCCTTATCTATTTTTAAAAACAGGAATTGAACCACGAATGAGGTGTGCTGCGATGGGGATTTGGATCTATCCTGATTTTTATCACCTGAGTTTGTAGTTTTCTAACTTACTTGCTACAGTAAATTTTCAATAATCTAGAATATAGGGCTTCAATTTTAAAATGGCTTGTGTATATCGACCGGAAGGTATATCTATATGTAAGTTATAATTATAACTTACATGCACACCAAACGTATCAAGAAAAGGGATGGCGTTTATCTGGCTTCATATGAATCGTACAGAGAGGATGGAAAGGTAAAAACCAGATTTATCGAATATCTCGGTAAGGAAGGAGATGTGAGGGGTGTACCTCTTCCGAAAAAGTCAGCTCATATTCAAACGCCCCTTTATCCTGAAAAATCCAAATGCGCTGGCGATGTGAAACTTATGTGGACCATTGCAGAAAAAAACCTCAATATGTCAAAAATTGTTGATAAAATATGTTGTGGAGATGAAAATATCGAAGGAAAATCCCCGGGAAAAATATTGACTGCCTGGGCAATCAATAAAGCAACAAATCCAGAGAGTGCGACAAATCTTAGCGAATGGGTAAAAACGACTGTAATCCCGGATCTATTCGGGATTCCCGACGATTATTTTACCGATAGTGCCTTCTATACTGCATTGGACCGTGTTTGTTTCAAAGATAATACTGCTGACGGGTATACTGACTTTGGCCAGTTAATATGTGATGAACTTTTCAGACATTGGCGTTTGCACACCCCACTCCCTACTAAAGGACCAGAAATCCTGGCATATGATCTGACCCCCGTGCTGATTTTTGGAAGTGGAGACGATATCGGTGAGAAAGGGTACAATTCAAAAAAAGTAAACCGGAAACAGATTAATTTGTGCGTTTTAGTCTCAAAATGGGACAAAACTCCCGTTTCTTACTTTATATTACCGGGAAATTTCAACTCAATGTCGTCAGTTAAAGATCTGCTGGTAACTTTAATCGATTTATCTTTTACTCCAGGAACACTAATTTGGGATCGGGGAAATACTTCCGAAGATTCAGCTAGAGATATTGAAAAAATGGGTTGGAAACTTATCTGTGGTGTCCCTACGGTTTCGAATGAAGCAATTTCACTCGTGGAAGCGACGGAGGTTCCAATCAGCGTCTCCAACCTGGTTAAATCCTCAGAAAAAAGTGCTTTGTATGCAACGAGAGCAGAAGGCGAATTGTTCGGGAGACAGAATGCCGGGGTTGTCTACGTTAATTTATCGAAGAGATTGGGATTGAACGATGCCCGAAATAAACTTATTCACGACATTGGTGACGATTTGGATTTGTTAACTAATGATTTGGGGAGACTTCACGAGAAGAAAATAAACGAGAAAATTTCTGAATTGGTGGGTAATTACGCGGAATTTTTTAAATTTGAAATAAGCCCGGTCGGTGACAATTATTCTCTGAAATGGGAATATCATTTTCAAGCGATTGATAATGCTGCAGCTTTTGACGGGAAATATCTGTTATATTCAACAGATACGTTGGCAAAACCAACTGATGTTGTCAAGGAATATATCGGAAAGGATTTCGTCGAAAAATCGTTCGAGACTCTGAAATCACATCTGAAAATCGCTCCTGTCCGACATTGGCGGAATACTCGGATTCGAGCGTTTTTTTTCATCAATATGATGGCTCTTTGGTTAAGGAAAGTTTACGATCTCCGCTTAAACCAAATCAAGAGTAAAAAGCAACAATATGGTTTTGATGAATTATTGAGACGCTTAAGGAGAGTATCTTATGTCGAGATTGAATGTGAGAACGGGGAGAAAGCATTCTGGTACCTTAATCTCAATGACGGACTTGTTGAGCAGTTAAAATTGATGGGGTTCAAAAATTTGTTCGATGAAAAGAGGTTGTGCCAGGTGTAGGTTATAAATCTACAAACTCAGGTTATCACATCGCAGTTCACTGTATCTTAATAAAAAACCGGAATAATTATTTTCTGAATTTCCGGTATCCTGCAACACAGCCGGCGACAGCCAGTGCACTGATTACCGGTACCAGGGATGCCGGTGCTTTGGTCGTTGGGACAGGCGAGGCTGATGCGCTGTTCGCAAGCAGTTTGGTTGCCAGCAGTTTGGTGTTTTTTGCTGCATCCATCGTGGGGTCGATTGCCAGCGCACGGTTCGAGGAATCTATCGCGTCCTGGTACCTTCCCAGGTGGACCAGGGCGTCTGCCCGGTTGACCCAGGCTTCACTGATATTTGCGTTTCCTGCAATCGCCGCATCGGTGGCATTTAGGGCCTCCTGGTAGTTTTCCATAACATTGAGTATTCCCGCTTTTTGTGTAAGTGCCAATGTAAAATTTGGCTGGATTGACAGTGCTTTTTCAGTTTCGACAAGGGCCTCCTGGAATTTCCCCTGCGAAGCAAGATCGGAGCCATTGTTATAGGCGTTGATGGCATCGATGTTCTGTCCTGACATCATGATGGGTGTGTCATTCTCTGCAGCGGACACCGGTATTGCCACAAACAGGAGGAGTGCAAGCACGATGCATGCAACAGACCCGATTATTTTAGAATCAAACGGTCTCATATTGTCTCCTTTTTTTGTCTGTTCCTGATTGTATAATATCTTCTTCAGAAATTGATCCGCCCAAAGCGAATACATCCTGGCCTTTATTGTCCTGCAAGGGAGATCTGGTCAGGTACTGAGACCCTGGGTAACCGTCGTTATTATTTACCTGCCGGACCCTGTGCAAATAAGGTAGGGAAGTTAGTATACTATGGTGTCAGATAACTGGAATGATACATTATGGCGAATGAAACTCTTACCGGCAATAGCGCAATGGCTATAACCGGTGCAATTGTAGTGGGAATTCTGATATATATTACAACAACTTCATTGTTGTGGGCAGTAGTTGTGGGCCTGATCGCGGGTTATATCCTTATTGGCATAAGGATTGTGCGACCGACCCACCGGATCCTTATCGAGTTCCTTGGAAAGTACCAGCGGTATGGCGGACCGGGCTTATACTGGATTATCCCCGGTATCCAGAAACTGTATTCGGTTAATATCACGGAAAAGCTCGTCAATGTTGACCGGCAGGAGATCATCACCAGTGATAACCTGAACGCCTTCGTCGATGCCCAGATTTACTTTAAAGTAAAGGAAGACGAAGTGCATGTGAAGGCATCCCAGTATTACGTGTTCAACTACGAGTACCAGATCGTATCGCTCGCACGTACAACGCTCCGTAATATCATCGGTGGAATGACCTTAAAAACTGCCAACAGTGAACGAAACACCATCAATAACAACCTCGCAGAAGCGCTTAAAAAAGAGACGGCATTGTGGGGTATCGACATAGTCCGTGCAGAATTAAAAGAGATCCAGCCACCTCCCGACGTGCAGGAAACCATGAACAAGGTGGTGAAAGCCCTCAATGAGAAAGTTGCCGCAATTGATTTTGCAACAGCTACTGAGACCAATGCCGATGGACAGCGGCGTGCCGCGATCAAGCAGGCAGAAGGAATCAGGCAGGCAACAATCCTGGAAGCAGAAGGGAAGGCAGAGTCAATTCGGCTTGTAAACGAGGCTGCGAATAAATATTTCATAGAAAATGCACAGATATTAAAACAACTGGAAGTAACCCAGGCCTGCCTTGAAAAGAATACGAAGATTATCGTTCCGTCAGGCCAGAGCGTGGTGAACATTATCGGTGGTTTTGGCGACACCGGTTCCCCGACCTCTCCTTCCGAATCCTCCGGGACCGCAACGGTATTAAAGACTCTTGGAATGGGGGGCGGAAAATACTAAGTGATGAGATGATCCTTCTTTTTTCCGTCCACAACTTTTGTCACCGGGTAAGTCTCTTCACTTGTTCCGGTGAAATAAATTGATTAGTCGAAACCGGCAGCGAATGATCGATGAACCGGGTTTAACGGACCAGAACGTGCGAATCATACGATTTATCGTCGATTTTTTTTGGGAACCGGGACCTTTAATTTCCCTAAGTTAAAAGAACCTGAAATGCCAATATCTGCCATACAATTTCGGGGATTCTCATCATGGTGAAGGTCGGTGTACATGTATCAATTGCAGGATCGATTGCAAAGGCGGTAGAACGGGCGGCATCGGTCTCCTGCGACACGTTCCAGATATTCTCAAGGAACCCGAGGGGATGGGCCTGGAAAGATCTCCCGAACGAAGATATACAAGCCTTTAGGAGTGCACTGGAGAAGACCTCAATATTCCCACCGGTTGACCATATGCCGTATCTTCCCAACCTTGCCGGCCCAAACCCGGAGTTCTATGAAAAATCTGTTGCCACGCTCACTGCAGAACTGGAGCGTTGCAGTCAACTGGGTATCCCGTACCTCGTCACCCACCTCGGCCATCACCCCGGAATGACTATCGAAGAAGGAAGGAACCGGGTGATCAGTGCCGTGAACACGGCCCTTCGGGAAGCCGGAAACGATGTAATACTGCTCCTTGAGAATACCGCCGGTGAAAAAAATGGTGTTGGCAATACTTTTGAAGATATCCGGGACGTGCTGGATGGCATTGTGGACCGGCACCGTGCGGGTGTCTGCTTTGATACATGCCACGCATTCGGCGCGGGGTATGACCTCCGGACTGATGATGCGATTGAAGAGACAACCGGAAGGTTTGACGAGCTGATTGGGCTTGGTGAGATCAGGGTCATCCACTGTAATGACTCAAAGGGAGAACTTGGCAGCGGCCTTGACCGGCACGAACATATCGGGATGGGAAACATCGGAGAAGAAGGGTTCAGGCGGATACTTCATCACGAGCCGTTTTCCCGTCTCCCCCTTATCTGCGAGACCCCGAATGATGCCCGGCGGGATGATGCGGGTAATATTGCGAAGGTTAAGGAACTTGCCGGGTAGCCGCCAGGGTTGATTGATTGATGCTCCGGGTCTTTTGAGAAAACCTGGCTGTCAAGTTGATCCACTACCTGGAATCCTGCCTCAACAGGGTACCGGGGTCCGGTGAATGTTATCATGGGATATCCGTCTTACCTCATTACCCTGTAAAAAGAGAATTTCCCCGGGAGATCCGGGTTATCATTAGTTTTCAGAGCACCTTGATCACCATCAGGGTGATATCGTCATACTGGGGTGTCTTCCCGCTGAAGGCGAAGACTGCCCTGATAATATTCTCCATAATCTCGCTAGCGGAACCTGAAGGTGCACTGGTGACGGTATTCATCAGGCGCTCAACCTCAAACATCTCCTCGTTCTCGTTGATTGCTTCTGTTACCCCGTCCGTGTAAAGAAGAATAATATCTCCCGATGACAGCCCGACTTCGGCCTGGGAATAGTCTGCATCATCCAGGATCCCGATTGCGACACCGGTCGCTTCAAGTTCCTCAGTCTTTCCACTGTGGCCACGAAAAATTATCGGGGGGTTATGGCCGGCATTGACATAAGTCATTTTTCTCTCTTTTTCATCGATTACCCCGTAAAAAAGGGTGACAAACATCCCGGTCCTGGAATCCGCAGCGATGATAACATTGGCATGACGGATGATCTCCCGTGGGATCTTAAACCAGGTCGACGATACCCGGACAATAACACGGGACAGCGCCATGAACAGGGCCGCAGGAACACCCTTCCCGGAAACATCGGCGATGAGGATCCCCATACGCTTTTCTGACAACGGAATGACGTCCAGGGGGACCACATCAAAAAAATCTCCTCCAACCTCTTTTGCAGGAAGGCTGGTCGCGGCAATTTCATACCCCCTGATCTGGGGAATTGTTTCCGGGAGGAAACTGCGCTGGATCTCTGCAGCAATTTCAAGTTCTGCATTCTTCCTTGCGATCTCGTGCTCAAGTGTCTCTTTCTCTCGCCGGGTCTTTTGCTCCTTCAGGAGGTTGTGGATGATTGTCGAAAATATGAATACACCCACGGTTGTGATTGCAATCATCGGGATCGCCACGACGGTGATGATCATGACGACCTGTGATGCCGGGGTGGCGACCATGATAGCAATCAGTGATATGAGTGATTCGACGATAATGGAGAAAATAACGGCATAACTACTGGAAATTAGTTCCTTTTTATTCACGATATAGACGACCCCGGCGAGTAGTCCTGCAAGGACCGGGGCGATAAACCCCGTGTACATATAGGGTCCACCCTGTGCCATCCGGTAGAAACCCCCGATAAGGCCGGCACCAATCCCGACCACGGGTCCACAGGTAAGTCCGGCGATCATCGGTCCCAGGTCGCGGACGTTCAGCACGGCACCGTTTAATGAAACCCCGCTGATGGTCCCGTACACAGACAGGGCCCCGAATACAATGATAAGGAGGACCCGGGTGGAAAGCCGGGGGTGGTGTTCGAGGACTTCCAGAAAATACCTGCTCCTCGTAAAAAGGTACGCAAAAACGATGATCACGCAAATCATCTGGAAGAGCGTGATCAGACTTTGGAGGATGTTGGTTTCCATGAACACAGATCTATTTGTTCATGATAAAAATTCCGCGATTGATCAATCGATGCACCGGAGTAATCTGCAGGGCCGGTTAATCGGCTGTGAATGACCGTTCTCCAGCAATCAGGAGGTCAGAAACCGGGTGAACCCATCATTTTTATGAAGTATCCCGGGGATACTCTTACTATCACCGGAAAACAACACGAGTTTTTCGGAATTGGTGATATAATTGGTGATATATGTCTCTACCTGGTCCTTCCTGCCGTGATACTGTTGGTATATCAGGGATAGGATATTTCCTGCCCGACGGGGTCCTGACGAGCCTCGAGATGTCCAGGCGTTCCGGGATCCCTGAATCTGTATTCCTGGAAAAGATCGGTATCGGGAGGAAACATATCGCAGGACCCGGGCTTCATCCTGCAGAAATGGCGGTCCGGGCAGCCAATAGTGCGATAAAAAATGCCGGGATTGATCCGTTGGAGCTTGACCTTGTGGTCTATTGTGGCCTGGGCCACTACGACTACCGGTTCTGGTCGCCCGCTGCAAAAGTCCAGGATAAAACAGGGGCAAAAAATGCGTACTCGTTTGAGATTCGGAACGGTTGCAATGGTGGAAACCTTGGGTTACACACTTGTAAAGAGCTGCTTCTTGGCGATCCAGAAAAAGAGTATGCCTTGGTGGTATGCAGCGAAAAGCTCTCCATGGCAATTAATTACCAGAACATCCGTTCAGTTTCCGGCTTCTCATTTGCAGACGGCGCAGCAGCCGCTGTTCTTGAGAAAAACAGTTCATGCAACCAGCTTCTGGCATACGCCGGTATCACCGATGGTTCACTCGTTGACTATGTCAAAATTCCCCATGGCGGGACGCAAAATCCTCCCTCCGTGTGCCCTTCCCATGAAAATGATTTTTTTTTATCCGTGGATGACCCGGAAGGTCTCGATCTGATCTTTTCCCGAATCTATCTCGAAAATTACCTGTACATCATCAACGAAGCACTGAGAAAAAGCGGGTACTCTTCGCGTGATATCGATTACCTGTTCATGAACCAGGTCAAACGGAGCCTGACGGAGCAGATCATGGAAGGTCTCGGCCTTGACCTGTCAAAAACGATGATCACCATGAAAGAGTACGGGCACATGGGGTCTGTTGATACCCTGTTTGCTCTTGCGAGGGCACAGGAAGAAGGGTGGGTGCAACCGGGCAATCTCGTGGTGCTGGCAGGGAGTGCCATCGGGTTTACGTGGGCGGCGACGGTGTTGAAATTTTAACGACGAAATGATGCTTCACTGGTAATTCCAGTTTATTTTCGTGACCCTGGCATCAGCATTTTCACCGAGCAGGCCGGGCACAAAAGACCTGAGTATCCATCTGTTCCTGCTCCCGGAATTGAACCATGTTGGTGAGGCATTCGTTGTACGGGGTGGCAATCCCGTGTGTTTCCCCATATTTCGTGATCGCCCCGTTCATAAAACCGATCTCGGTCCTTCTCCCGCACCCGATATCCTGGAGCATCGAGGAGGTATGAGTGGCCATGACCGGGATAAGTTCATTTTTCAGGTAAGCCAGGTAGTCTTCCGGGTTGTCCCACTGGAGGGTCACCCCTTCAGCACCGGCAACCAAAAAAACTTCATGTGTGATCCCTGAAATAATCCGCCAGGCCGGACCCCTGGTCAGCACACCATACCTGACTCCCAGCACGGCACTAATCGGGTTTAACGTGCAGCTGATAAGGTTTTTCGACCATAACCGATCTTTAATATCTCCTGCTGCCCTTGCAGGTATCCCGGCAGCGTTAAAAATCCCTGCCAGCTGGGTGACTTCGGCGTCCATTCCGGTGGGAAATCTTCCGAAAATGGTTTCACCTGCGTTTGCAGTGACATAAACAGTCCGTTCATTCTGACGGATGAACCCCGACATCACGACGCCACCGATCACGCGGCTGGTGAAACCTGAAATTATCTCTTCGGACCCAAGGCCATTCTGCAGGCTAATGACCTCGGCGTCCCGGAGCAGCCCCGGATAATTATCGCATACCTCTCGTGTGCTATAGGCCTTCGTGCTGATCAGGATATAGTCAAAATTCACCCCTGACGGAGGCATGCTGCTGCAGGGGAACCTGTAGGTCCCTAAACCCCATGCCCCCTCCAGGTCCAGGCCCTGTTCTGAAATAGTCCTTGCAGGGCCTTCCCTGGTGATTGCGGTGACATCAATCACTTCTGATAGCTTTGCAGCAATTCCAAGACCTACTGCACCTGCCCCAAGAATTAGTACGTTCAATCTGGTTACCTGAATTATTGTATAATTCCTAGGCCTGTGTTTTTTAAAAGAGTGTTGGTTTACCTGCCCGTGCTCAATTGGGAGTAACCACTGCCCAGGATCCTTCCAAATGCTTATGTGTCCGGGAAAAGCAAATAAAACTATTCATCTGCCGTGGCTTCAATAACTGGGGTAAGGTAAACGATGTTGTTTCTGTCAGAAAAAGAAAAAATACAATGGTCTGAATATGCCAGGTCCATTTTTGGGGAAAATATATCCCCTGGTTCTTTTACCGGAGTTGTCCGTGAAAACTTACGATCCGCCTTTGATTTTTATGCAGGCACCTTTCTTGCCGCCAGGGGGAAGAACCGGCTGGCAGTTGAATGGCTCCGGGTCGGGGCGCTGAATGAAGAAGAGGGGCTGTTCTCATCGACGTTTCTCCTTGGTTTTCTGGAACGGCATAACGGCGAACTCAGAATGCCAGCCCTGCCGTTTGAAGACCCTAAACGTTTTATTCATTTTGCCGGTGTGCCTGACATGAAAAAGGCACGTGAGAAATTTATCCAGGTCGCAGGACATACGCTGCCCACGTTTACGAAACCCGTATCATTCATGGATATCGGGTGTGGGGACGGTGCCCTGACCGTCCGGCTGCTCACCCACCTGTTGGAAATCGGAAGGATAGGCGAACTCCAGGAAGTGCTATTGATTGACCCTTCCGAAGCGATGATGAACCTTGCAAAAAAGAATATCCGTGAATCCTTCCCTGATACCCTTGTCAGGACTGAAAACTGCAGGGTACAAGACTTCTCCTGCCGAATAAACCACCACTTTGATATTGCGGTCAGTTCGCTGGCCTATCACCACATGCCGGCCGAGGATAAAAAAACCTCGATCTCACAATTAAAACCATGGATTAATCATTTTCTGCTCTTCGAACTCGACGCCAATAACGATTTGCCCGAACTGTTTTCCCCGGAGCTTGCCTTGTCAGTGTACCAGTCATACGGGAGAATTATCGACTTTGTCTATGCACATGATGCTCCCGTTGACGTGGTCACCGACTGCGTGGACTCGTTCCTGATGACGGAACTGGTCTCCATGATGACGCAGGCGAGAGGGGAACGCACCGATTACCACATGCTGAGAAACCAGTGGAATGACTTATTTTATTCTCATCTTGGCCCGGAATTTACTATCCAGTGCGATTCAAACTGTTATGCTGATGAATATATCGCGCTTTTTACGATGCATTACGGGAGAGGGGAATGATTTCGTCCGGTCAGCAGGGGATGCCAGAACTGTTTCTCCGGTCACCAAAAATATAGTGTCCAGGTTTTCAACTCAACAATTCATTGGAGAACAGACCTCTTGTTCAGGGTGTAAGGGTGGTTCAGGTGCGAATGATAAAACAAGCATCCCGGGTTCATCAAACAATAAAAAGCGCAGGTGTTCACATTCACCGTCCCTTCGGTGACGGACCAGGTGTAGGCGGGCGGCACAACGATGTCATACAGAGTACCTGAATCCGGAACTTCCCTGCCAGAAAAAGAGGGTCCTGAAGAGTTTTCCGGACCCGGGCCTATACCACCAGCGATCCGTACACGGGACGATATCCGATTTATCAATGTTCCAGCCGGGTACCGCCAGATATACGAAGTCCCGGAGTACCGTTTTTCTGATATCCGGAACGATGATATCGTCATAGATATCGGTGCAAATGTCGGGGCCTTCTGTATCAGGGCTGCATATTATTCTGCGTCGGTCTATGCGGTCGAGCCCATCACGTATGAAATCCTGCGAAAAAATATCCGGTTAAACCGGGTTTCTGTCACGGTGTTTGACTGTGCATTAGGGAGCGGCGATGTTGAAGGGATCTGCTGGGATGATGTGAACAGGAACATGCAGACTGTTTCATTGAAAACTATTATTGGAATGGTGGGAGGTTGTGATTTTCTAAAATGTGATTGTGAAGGGGCCGAGTGGCTGATCGACCCGCATGACCTTGGAGCGGTCCGCCGGATAGAAATGGAACTGCATCTTCCGCCAGTCGGCGGACCACCTAATCCCCGTTTACTTGATTATATCGGCCGTAATTACGAATTCCAGATTGATCACATGCCAAGCCAGGCTCCCCTAGGGCTCTTTGGGTATCTTCATGCGACCCGGGAATCTTAAAACGTCCCTGGTGATTCCACGGTCCGGCGACACAACGAAATGGCCGGGCAATGCCAGTTCTCAGATCAATGGGGCAGGGAGAGAGTACATCGCAGGAAATACACGGATCGCCGGGCACATCCGGGGGAGTGCAGACCCCCTGTATTCGGACTGCAGTGAACAGGTGTCCGGCGGTGTTGTCACTTATAAAGGAAAACAACGTATCCATATAGCACGTGAAAGCGCAGTTCGACGGGAAGGAAGTCCGGCTTGGAAAAGAGGCACGGGTGCTCTACGAACAGAGTGGGTACGGGAGGCCTGAGAAGGATGGTTCAGTGCTCCGTCTTGCCCCGGTTGAGGCGCTCTACCTTGTACACCGGAACCGTATCGAAATTCCGGGTTATGATTATGAACGGTTGTTATCTGCGTTTACCATAGAACCCAACTTTCTGCGGAGTTATCTTGTCTACCGGGACCTCCGTGAGAGGGGGTATGCGGTTCAGACCGGACCCCACGATTTCAGGGTCTTCCGCCGGGGAGAACGTCCCGGTACCGGACAGTCAAAGTACATGGTCCGGGTCCTGTCAGAACGGGATATGATTGATTTCGGTGTGTTGGTCCGGGAGTTTTCAGCGTCAGCCCATATGAGAAAGCAACATGTCCTCGCCGTGGTTGATGACGAAAATGAGCTCACCTACTACGAGATTAAGGTACAGTCCCTCCCGGAGATTGGATCACTTGTGATCCCCGGCCCGTTAAAAGGTAAATTATTTGGAAGATCAGTTGTCCTGCCGGTCCCGGAAGAGATGAGATGCGGTCCCCGGCCGGAAGAAGTGCAACCCGGTAAACAACTACCGGCCTCCCCGGCAGTACCATTGAACGTCACACCGGATCTGGCAACCCGGGAGCAGACCTGCCTGTCCCCAGAATCATCGGTACCGGGTTCAGCTGGTTCCCTGGCAGGCTCTTTCGGTATGCGGTTTGACCGTACCAGGCTGGTTTTATCTTCGCTTGAGACCCTTTTCCTGATGCAGGCCGGATGCCTGGTACTTCAATGCGAGGGAATGCCGGTCACCAGGGATGAATACCTGGAGATCGCAAAAATTTCAGACCTGGAGATGGGGGAGAAGGTATTGGTCTATTGCGACCTGCGGGAACATGGCTATATCCCGAAAACCGGATATAAGTTCGGACATCATTTCCGGGTATATACCGGGACAAAGGTCCATTCGGAGATGCTTGTCCATGCCGTTGCTACTGCAGGAGCCATGCCGATGAGTACTATCTCCCGGTCAGTCCGGCTCTCGCACAGTGTGAAAAAGAAGATGTTGTTTGGCTGTGTACATACTACAGGTATTCATTATATCGAATTTGCCCGGATAAAACTCTAATATGCGAAAATGAAACGATACAGATCTTAAAACCTCAATCAGAAACGGAATCCGCTTTATGTCGCCGGAAATCAACCCATGGTCAAGTCAGCCCTCGCTTGAGATCGAGAAAACATTCTCTGAATTCGGGATTTCACCCATCGGGGATGCGATTGGTAACCTGCCCGAGATCCCCTATTTCTTCCGCCGGGGTATCGTCCTCGGGCACCGCGATTACCAGGTGATCGCCGATGCGATCCATCACCGTCAGCAGTTCCATATCCTGACCGGGTTCATGCCATCCGGTCACCCACACCTGGGCCACCTGATGGTGATGAAAGAAGTTGTATGGCACGTCCAGCAGGGTGGGAATGGCTATGTGACGATTGCTGACCGGGAAGCCCATGCGGTCCGCGACCTCCCGTGGGCGAAGTGCGACGAGTACGGGAAGGAGTACCTCTCCTGCCTTTATGCGCTTGGGTTTGAAGGACAGACCTACTTCCAGAGCAGGAACGACCGGCTCAAGGACCTGGCTTTCGAGGCAGCGACCAAGGTGAATTTCTCGGAACTCGCAGCAATCTATGGGTTTGGTGCCGATACAGACCTCGCCCACGCAGATAGCGTGATCACGCAGGTGGCTGATATCCTCTACCCACAAATTGACCGTGAGCCTGCGCCGACCCTTGTGCCGGTCGGGGTTGACCAGGACCCCCATATCCGGCTTACCCGGGGAATCGCCCACAAGATGCGGATGTTCACCATCGAGCAGCGGGAAGGATATATCAGCGTCCGTTCTAAAAATGCCCCGGAGGAAGCGCTTGATGCAGTCCGGAAGGCATTCCCGCATGCAAAGAAGTACGAGGGGCATGTCGATATCAAGGGGGCACAGTGCACTGACGTGGCTGCGAGGGTCCGGGATATCGAGCGGGCACACGGTGGGTTTGCCTTTTACACGCCGTCCTCCACGTACCACATCTTCATGCCGGGTCTTACCGGAGGGAAAATGTCCTCGAGTGTTCCGGAAAGTATCATTTCCTTCTACGAACCGGAGGCCACGGTTCGAAAGAAGGTAATGAGCGGGATTACTGGTGGGAGAGTAACCCTTGAAGAACAGAAACGCCTTGGTGGAGAACCGGACAAGTGCTCGCTGTTCCTCCTCAACCTCTTCCACATGGTTACCGACGATGTGGAGCTTGCGGAGATACGGCGGAAATGCATGGCTGGCGAGGTCACCTGCGGCCAGTGCAAGAAGGACACCGCCGAGCGGGTGGTGGCGTTCTTAAAAGATTTCAGGGAGAAGATGGACATGTGCTCAGAAAAAATCCGGGTGTGACATGGCAGAACTGACGCAGAATGAGAAGCGCTTGCTTGCAACCCTCGAAAAAGAGAAGGCGGCGGATGCCTCGCGTCTTGCCGGTCTTCTGGATGCTACCACTGGGGCAACGACACAGTGGGCCTATCTTGCACAGGACAAGGGTTTTGTCACCGTTGAGCGTGTTGTTGTAAAAGAGCTCGTATACACCGATGAAGGAAAAATTTACGCGAAGAACGGTCTTCCCGAGACCCAGCTTCTCAAGGTCATCCTGCCTGGGACAACCCTTGCAGATCTTCAGAAGCACGAGGCGTTTAAGATTGGGTTTGGCCAGCTGCGGAAGAAAGGGCTTGTGAAGGTTGAAGGCACTTCTGTTGTGAAGGTTCCCGGGGCCTCCACGGCAGCGGATGAAGTGGCCCTCAAAATCCCATCCGTTGCTGATCCAGGGACAAAAGATCTCATCCGGCGTGGGCTCCTGCTGGAATCCGAAGCGGTCCGGTATACCATTGGTATCACTCCCGAAGGGCTTGCATTGGCAAAAAGAGGCCTCGATTTCCGTTGTGAGATCGGAACGCTCACCCACGAGCAGATTGTATCGGGTGAGTGGAAAGGTCTCAACCTTCGTAAATATGATATCACCAAGCTCCCGAAGAAGGCGTACCCCGGAAAGATCCACCCGTACCAGCGTATCATCAGCGAAATGCGGGAGATCCTTCTTGAGATGGGGTTCGAGGAGCTCTACGGGGGCATCGTCCAGCAGTCGTTCTGGAACTTCGATGCCCTCTTCCAGCCTCAGGATCACCCGGCCCGTGAGATGCAGGACACCTTCTACCTCAAAGAGACCCTCCCGCTTCCCAAGGGGTACGAAAGTGTGAAGGCGATGCATATCTCCGGCGGGGATACCTCATCGACCGGCTGGGGTGGGGTCTGGAAGGAGGAGAAGGCCGAACAGTGCGTTTTGCGGACACACACGACGAGCGTCTCGATTCAGCACCTCGCGAAGAACCCGAATCCCCCGATCAAGGCCTTCTGCATCGGCAGGGTCTACCGGCGCGAAACCATTGATACCACCCACCTCGCCGAGTTCGAGCAGCTTGAAGGGGTTGTCATGGATGAGGGTGTCACATTCGGCAACCTCCTCGGGCTCCTCCGCGAGTTCTACCACCGCATGGGCTTTACGGGGGTGCGGTTCAAGCCCTCGTACTATCCCTACACAGAGCCGAGCCTCGATGCGGAGGTCTATGTCGAGGGTCTCGGCTGGATCGAGATGGGTGGTGCCGGCGTCTTCCGCGAGGAGGTCACCGCGCCGCTCGGCATCAATTACCCCGTCCTGGCATGGGGACTCGGCGTGAGTCGGATCGCGATGCTCAGGCTGGGGTTAAAAGACCTCCGCTACCTGCACCGGAGTGATGTCGCGTTCCTCCGTGAAACGCCTGCGTTGCGCCACTCGAAAGGGGGCGTCTGATATGGCCGTTATCAGCCTCCCGTACAAGTATCTCGAGCGTCTCACTAGGACCGACCGTAAGACGATCCTTGACAAGATCGCTTTTATCGGCTCGGATGTTGAGCGGATCGAGGAAGACCATGCGGACGTGGAGTTCTTCCCGGACCGCCCCGACCTTTTCTCACCGGAGGGTGTAGCCCGGGCAATGCGGGGGTACCTTGGGATTGAGACAGGGCTGCCCACATACACGGTGAAGCCCTCAGGGATCTCGTTTACTGTTGATCCACAGCTTGCGGACATCCGCCCTGTCCTCGGGGCCGCGGTCATCCGCGGTGTTGAATTTGATGACGAGTCGATCCAGAGTATCATGTCCCTGCAGGAGTCCCTCCATTGGGCGGTTGGCAGAGGCAGGAGCAAGGTGGCAATCGGCATCCACGACCTCGATACGGTCAGCCCTCCGTTCCGCTATATCGCCTCGCCCAGGAACCGGGCGTTCATCCCCCTTGATTATTCCGAGGAGATGACGATGGATGAGATCCTCGGGAAGCATCCGAAGGGCAGGGATTACGCGAAGATCGTCCAGGACTTCCCGCTCTTCCCGCTGATCGTGGACAGCAATGATCATGTCCTCTCGTTTCCACCGATTATTAATGGCGAACGGACGCGGGTGACGATTGATACCAGGAATATCCTCCTCGACACGACCGGGACCGATACAAGAGCGGTCGGTGTCGCCGTAAACATCATCTGCACGGCGATGGCAGAGGCAGGTGCGACGATCGGGAGCGTCGATATCGCCGGGGTGCAGACGCCAACCCTTGCACCCGTGGAACGGACCGTGAGTGTCAGCGAATGCTCACGGCTTCTCGGGGTGGAGCTGACCGCGTCGTCGATGGCGTCGCTCCTGCAGAAGATGCGGTTCGGTGCCGAACCGGTTGGGTCAGAAAAGGTGAAGGTGCAGGTACCATGCTTCCGTGCAGACATTATGCACGACTGGGACCTCTTCGAGGACGTTGCGATCGCATATGGGTACGACAGGATCCAGGACCTGCCGCCGAAGACTTTTACCGTGGGAAAACCCCACCCGGTGCAGGTCAATGCCGCCCTTGCCCGCGAGATCTTCTGCGGCCTTGGCTACATCGAGGTAATGCCGTTCACGCTGACGAACGAGGACGTGCTCTACAAGAAAATGCAGCGGCCGGAACGCCCGGGAGTCCTCCGTGTCATGCACCCGATCAGCATCGAGAATACGGTGGTACGGACAGATCTCCTCCCCCTGCTCCTCGAATTCCTGACACTGAACCGCCACCGTGAACTTCCCCAGCGACTCTTCGCGGTTGGAGACGTGGTGGACTCCTGCCTCACATACCAGCAGGGCGCAGGCGTCAGCATCCACCGGGACGCTGACTTTTCGGAATCCTATGCATCGGCCGATGCGGTACTCCACGAGCTCTCTATCGACTACGAAGTGGAGGAATCAGCTGATCCGGCATTCATTGACGGGCGTCGGGCCGATATCCTGGTGGCCGGGAAAAAAGCAGGGGTCTTTGGTGAGATCCATCCCCTGGTGCTGAACGCATTTGATCTTGAACAATCCGTAGCCGCGTTCGAGATTGACCTCAGATCCGTATTGGGATCTGCCGGGATGCAAGATATTTCTTGACCGACTGGACGGTCATTTCCCCGTAGTGAAACACGCTGGCGGCAAGGCAGGCATCTGCCTTTCCCAGTTTAAACCCGTCATAGAAGTGTTCATAGGTCCCGACACCGCCACTTGCAATGACCGGGATACCCGCTGCGTCTGATATGGCGGCAGTGATCGGGATATCAAAGCCCCCTTTTGTCCCGTCGGTTTCCATGCTGGTGAGCAGGATCTCTCCTGCACCCCGCTCTTCGCCTGCTTTTGCCCAGGAAATTGCATCGATCCCGGTTGGCCTGCTCCCACCGTAAATGACTACTTCGTACCAGCAGGTACTGCCATCAGGAAGCATGACCGGTGTCCCTTCGGGGTTCGGGGTATAGTTTCGGCGGACATCCATAGCGAGCACAATACACTGGGTACCGAAACGCTCTGCCCCACGGCGGATGAGGTCCGGGTCATGGACGGCACTCGTGTTGATGCTCACCTTGTCTGCACCGGCACGGAGGATGGCATGGATATCGTCAATGCTCCTGATACCGCCACCCACGGTGAGTGGCAGGAACAGCCGGTCTGATGCCCGCTGGATAACGTCAATAAGGGTGCCCCTGTTCTCTTTTGAGGCAGTAATATCAAGAAATACCACCTCGTCTGCGCCCTGGTCGTCGTACCTCTGGGCCAGTTCCACGGGGTCACCCGCATCCCGGAGCTCCACAAAATGAGTTCCTTTTACCACTCTGCCATCTTTTATATCGAGACAAGGGATGATCCGCCTGGTCAGAACCATGGAGTACCTTTCCCGGAGAAGAGTATATCATGGTTATGCCTCCAGGACAGGTATCGGTGCTGGCAGTAGTGCTATTAAGTAATTTGCAGGCCAATCAGGTAGGGATGGCCTGCAGGATGCAGCCGTTCCAGGAAAAGAATGGTTAGCGCCGTTACATTGCGGGTGGAGCCTCTGGCACGATATAAAAGTTGTGGGCTCTCCCTGGCCCCTGCAGGAAAATGTTGGTGAAGAATGGATTCCGGAGCGTTGAAAATCGAATGGGCCCGGCAGTATATGCCAGTGCTTTCAATAATTAAGGAAGAATTTGTGAAGTCACAGCCATTCCGTGGCATGCGGATAGGCATGGCACTTCATGTGGAGGCAAAGACTGCAAACCTCGTATCGGCACTTGCAGCGGGAGGGGCTGAAGTGTTTATCACCGGCTGCAACCCTCTGTCGACACAGGACGATGTAGCGGTTGCATTAAACCGTGTAAAAAATGTTCACTGTTATGCCCGCCGTGGTGCGAATAACTCAGAGTATTACGAAGCAATTGACAAGGTGCTCGATGCCAAGCCCCAGATTACGATAGATGACGGCATGGACCTCATCTACCAGATCCATACCAAGCGGGAGGAACTTCTCGGGACAACCATCGGGGGGTGCGAGGAGACAACGACTGGTATACACCGTCTCCGGGCCATGGCACGTGAAGGGGCATTAAAATTCCCGGTGATCGCGGTGAATGATACACCGATGAAACACTATTTTGATAATGTTCACGGGACCGGGGAAAGTGCCCTGACCGCAATCATGGTGACGACTAACATACTTATTGCAGGTAAAAACGTCGTGGTCGCAGGATACGGGTATTGCGGGCGTGGACTTGCACGGAAACTTCATGGACTTGGTGCCCGGGTAATCGTGACGGAAATTGACCCGAGACGTGCATTGGAAGCATACATGGACGGGTTCACCATCATGCCGATGGATAAGGCAGCAGCCATCGGTGAGATTTTTATTACGGCCACCGGAAACACTCATATTGTTGTTGAGCGTCATTTCAATGTCATGAAAGACGGGGCAATTCTTGCGAATGCCGGGCATTTCAATGTAGAAATCGACGTGGACTGGCTTGAGCACCACAATAGTGGTGTTGTCCGCAGGGATGGCATTGATTCGTACCGTGTTGGCGGAAAGAATCTTCATGTCCTTGCGGAAGGCAGGCTTGTCAACCTCGCGACACCGAAAGGAATGGGACACCCGGTTGAAGTAATGGACCTCTCATTTGCCGTCCAGGCGCTCAGTGCAAAGTATGTTGCTCAACACGGCAAAGGACTGGGGGCTGGGGTATTCGACGTCCCGCAGGAGATCGATGAACAGGTGGCAGGAATGAAACTCGATGCCCTGGGATTCCAGATCGACTTGCTCACCCCTGACCAGCGGACCTACATGTCCAGCTGGGATATCGGAACGTAACGTGAACGATACAAAAAAAGTTCACAGGGGACAATTGAGATACCCGGTCCTGGGTATTATTCTTTTTTTGTGATATCGTTTCTCATACAAAAGAGATATTCCTGTGCGTACCCTGCAAACGGCCCAAAATAACCCTGTGCATATCGCCTGATATGATCGTAATTCGCTTTTTCTCCAGGTTTGAGGTAGTGCTGGCGGAGGATCCGCTCTATCCACACGTCAACAGGTACTGCCTCCAGCCTTTCGAAACCGAAAAGCAGGACGCAGTCTGCCACTTTCCGTCCCACCCCACGGTAGCGCATAAGTTCTGTCCGTGCCTCCTCGTAGGGTAAATTGCGGATGGCACCTGCCCAGCCGGGATCCTGATGAATTGCCTGTGCAACCTGGCAGAGGTACGGGGCACGGTAACCGAGGCTGCATGCCCTGACCTGTTTCTCATCTGAACCGGCAAGGGCTTCGGGTGTGGGGAAAGAAAAATATGGCTCACCCCCGGAATCAATTTTATTGCCAAATTCCCTGCATAGCAAGCTAATCCGGCGTTTGATTGAGGGAATGTTCGTAAATGTGGCGATCATATAGGAGACCAGGCATTCCCATGGCGTTTGCCTGATAATCCGAAGGCCCCTGCACGCGTAGATAGCCCTGTGAATGACCGGGTCACAATCAATTTCAGCCAGGATCCTGGAAAGGTCGAGGTCGAGCGAAAAGTAATGGCGAATGAAGGCCTCATCCGCACCACTCCAGGAGAGGTGGTTCCCGTCCTGCTGAATCCTGATCACCCTGTCCCGGATGACACCGGTCCACCATCCGTTAGTCTCTGCCCATCGGAACACCTGTCCGCACGATAGTGTCTTATCAAGGTTGAAGGGTTGATCAGCTGAAAGAGTGAGGGACAACATACCAGATTACCTGTACTATCTGCAGATGATGGCATTAACCGCTTGGAAACAGCCAGGAGTACCTCCACTGCATGAGATACCCAACGAAGAGGAAGGATTAATTCAGATCTACAGCGGTTTGGGGTAATTCCCGCACAATCTTTGAATCGCGGTTACCAGTGCCCGGAAATCAGGTGTCAGCCCGGAGGATACGCCGCCGGGAAACCGGTCTTCACCAGAGCAGGAAATGGACCTCTCCCCGTTATCCAGTACCAACTGCCAGTATGTCACCCCGCAGCAACCATGGGGATTCACATACACATCATCCCACAGCCAGACCCCGATCTCGTCGATCTCCTCCCAGAAGGCCACCCAACCGTCCGGGCCGGGTGTAATGGCATGGGGTGAGCAGTCAAAATTTCCACCCCCCGTCTCTTCGACGAGGAGGGCGTCCCCATTCCACCGGACAGATAATGCACCTCCTGAATAGCTCCCTGCATAAAATACCAGGCTCGTTGGCAGGAGGATATCTCCTGATAGGGGGCCGGGGTGACTAGTCATACCTGATCCAGTCATCAGTGTGCCTGATAAAAGGATGCCTGTGTTTTCTTCTATCCTTCTTCTCATTCAACACATATCATCACGGGAGGTGTACAGGGCTTACAGGGAATAAAGGGAGAAAAATTTGGGCTGAATGTGTGCTGCCAGGTCATACAACCTGGCAAAATATTTGGTTACATGGCAAATTCAGGATTGATTCACGGCCTGAATAACTTCGGGCATGAATTCTGGAATTATCGTTCTCTTTCACCCCGCGTGGCATAACCTTTTAAGGTCGGAATTGAAGTGAATGTCATGGAAATTACTGAGAACCTGCGAGTGTTCCTCGAGACTGGTGAGGACTGGGAGCGGAAGAATACTTCATTACCTGGTGTATCGATCATCCGGCTTCCCGCAACCCGGAGCCGGCCGGCATCGCTTGCCATGGAGGTGAACCCGGTTGATGACAATGGACGGCCGATGAAGAAAAAGGGAATAATGGTGATGGGCCGAGGAGAACTGATGGCGTTCAGGCAGATTTTTGCGAATGAAAAACTTGAACAGCTGCTCGGGGCTGTTGAAGCAGTCCTGCCCGAGAAAAAAGGTTCGAAGAAAAGTAGTGGCGACATACTGGAGATTTAGGATGGCGATTCCGGGACAAATGCTGGTACTATTGCCGGTGAAGGTCCCGAAATCCGGTGGCGTAAACAAAAGCATCTTAATCTGCGGGAGAATAATTGTTATTATGGGAAGATCAGTCCGCCTGGTTACGTCAGCCTCATTTCTTTTTGTTGTGGTGTTAGTTGTGATGGCAGGATGCCTGGACCAGCCGGTGAAAAATACCACTCCTGCACCGGGCCCGGCAATCCTGGTTGATTATTCCCGTGTTGGCGGTACAGGGGGATTCGATGATCACCTGGTGATCTTTGAGAATGGGGCAGCCGTTTATTCAGGGCAGCATGGGCGTGGTGCATTTATCGTCAACCAGAACACGCTGGATACAATCCGGAACACGTTTTATACGATCGGGTTCCCCGGATTGAATGCGTCATATCCGGCATCCACACCAGGGTCGGATTATTTCACCTACACGATCACCTACCATAATTATACGGTAAAGGCAGAGGATACCGGTGTACCAATCGTGCTGGAGCCGGTAATCGATAGTCTCAATGGCATCATCTCCATGAAAGCAGATAGTTCAATTCGTCCTTAATTCTTTTTTTATTCCCCTGTTGGGTGGGCGTGGCGTTTCGTAACAGGGCTATTTGCACCGACCCGTTGGGAGGGTGTACTTCCATGTGTTCACATTTACATCATCGGCTATTCCACATCGCCACGGGATTCTGGCAGACCCGATAATTTCCTACGTTATGGCGGTACCCGCTTCATGAGCACGATGAAAATGCGATTCCAATGAAATTGGCTGGAGTCTGTCGAATCAGGTTCCTTCATGTATAAAAAGTGTCAACTTTGAATGGTATGTGTCTGGTAAGCAAAAATTACGTTATTCTATGGGTGATCAGATGAAGGCATTCCCACCACCAGGTCACGTCGACAGGCCATCGGGACTTTGGGATCCCGCTCACAGTGGGATACCGGGGTATGTGCCATTTTTTGACTCAGGGCAACTGAATACCCGCTATCCTATTCCCGTTACTGGTAGTGGGGCTATTCACTGGTTTATTTTTCGGGGAAATGAAATCCTCCTGCCCGAAGGGGACGGAATGATTCAATTCCCGGACACCCACCGGGTGTTTAACCTCCCCACCCAGGCGTCCCTGTTCATCGGCATATCTGGTGGTGTCCCCTGCTACGCAGTTGATCTGATCAGTACTGCAAAACCCCCGCAGAATTTCAGATTTTCTGATATACGAGGGCTAATCGGGCGGACCAGTGAGGAATTCCTTGGGGTTGCGGCACGGGCATCCCATCTCCTGCTGTTTGACCGGACAACGAAGTTTTGTGGTGTTTGTGGTGCCGGTAACCAGCTGGTGGATACCGAGCTTGCCAAAAAATGCCCGGAATGTGGCCAGGTGATCTACCCAAGGCTCTCACCGGCGATCATTGTCCTGGTGAGGCGGGATGAAGAGGTCCTCCTTGCGCGATCACCCGGTTTTCCTCCCGGTGTGTATAGCATCATTGCCGGATTTGTTGAACCAGGTGAGACCATTGAACATGCGGTCCACCGCGAGGTCATGGAAGAGACCGGGATAACAATCTGTGATCTTTGTTATGTCGCCAGCCAGCCGTGGCCCTTCCCGGATTCGCTGATGATCGGATTTGTGGCATCCTACGCAGGGGGGACGATAAAGGCGGATAGGTCTGAGATTGAAGATGCGGGATGGTTCAAAAGAGACCAGCTCCCCGGATTGCCCAGGCCATTAAGTCTCTCCCGGGCATTAATCGACCTATTTGTAAAGGATTCTCTGCCAGGATGAATACGGGATTCGTGGTGAGTTGTTCTCTTCCGAATAATCCCCCTGGTTCGTGTTAAAAATAGTCTGAAAGAAAAGGGTGGGCGATGGAAATTCGCTCTAGGCCCCTGGGTTGAGGCAGCTGGTAATATCATGCCCAAGCTTCCCGATGGCGTCTGCCCTGCAACGCTGACAATGCCTCATCTGGCGCACGTACGGTGCACAGGAGTCCTGCATTTTCTTTTTCATTTCAGGGGTTGGCGGGGCGATATCGGCAAATTTATACTGGGCAATAAGTGGTATTACATTGAACGTGTAAACCCCCATTTCGCCGACTTTTTTTGCGATATCGACAATATGGTGATCATTAATACCTGGTATGTAGACGGTATTCACTTTCACGACCATTTTCCTTTTCACTGCTTCCTCAATTCCCTTTAACTGGTTTTCGAGGAGGATTTTCGCACCCTCCACACCGGTATAACGCTTGCCTTTCCATTCGATGAACTGGTATATCTTCGCCCCGATCTCGGGGTCGATGGCGTTCAGGGTGACGGTGACATTTCCCACATCATATTTCTGAAGCAGGTCGATTTTTTCAGGAAGAAGGAGACCATTTGTCGAGATGCATTTGATGACATTGGGAAATTCTTCATGGAGCTTTCGAAGCGTTTCAAAGGTCTCTTCATTTGCAAGTGGTTCACCGGGCCCGGCTATCCCGACGACCTTGATATAGTTATATTTCTCCACCACCCCTCTTACCAGGTCAATGGCTTCTCCCGAATCCAGGACTTTTGCCGTGACCCCCGGGCGACTTTCGTTGACACAATCGAAGTCCCTGATACAATAGTTGCATTGGATATTACATTTTGGAGCCACTGCCACGTGGCAGCGACCAAATCCATGACATGCCTTCTCGGAAAAGCATGGGTGTTCCTGAATCTTACGGAGCTGTTCAGGGTCCCACTGAACTTTTTTACCCTGTACTACTGTTTCCCGGTACCCTTCTTCGGCCATGATAAACAGTAGTACAGTTCTTTCTCCGGCTATATAAAATTCGAGAAAAGATACCGGTGAAATCCATTACCCGGTATCACTGAATGAATCTGCAGGAACATGCGTAGGCGATGACGGGTAGTAATCATTTGTTCTCCTGAATAATTGTCAACGGCGGGATAACCGCTCCTCCAGATTTCATTTGCAATGATACTTCGTTTTCTCTTGTGAGCACAGGACTATTATCCGATCAAAACCAACGCTGTAGTATGTCAATTAATAGCGGGAACCGGAGAAACGGGCCAAATGGCCGATTTTTCGTCGGGATAACAATTGTTCTCATTTTTTTGGCCCTTCTTGCGACAGGGTGTACTTCGCAGAAGGGAGTGGCCATATCCAATGAAGTTGTCAAACCCAATGATACGGTGAAGGTCCATTATACCGCTGCACTGGCATCAAACGGGATGCAGTTCCAGTCCTCTCTGAATGGGAGCCCGATAGAGTTTGTTGCGGGGAGCGGGATGGTAATTCCGGGCTTTGATAACGCGGTAATTGGCATGAGTAAAGGGGAAAATAAGACGGTGTACATACCTGCAGACCAGGCATATGGGCAGAGAAACCCGAGTCTGATTAATGTACTGCCGAAGGAGAAGGTACTTGCCACACTTCCGGAGAAAGACCGGGCGACCTGGAATCCGAAACCTGGTGACGCAATCCGTTATACAAGGCCCGATGGTGGAATCGGCTATGTCTATATTACCGCGGCCAATGAAACCAGCATCACGATTGATGAAAACAATCCGCTTGCAGGGCATGACCTTGTGTTTAATATCCAACTAGTGGATATTGTGAAAAAGTAAGATTAATCCCATTCTTTTTTGCCGATGGATGTTTCCGTGCAGGCAAATCACTGAATGGTCAGTTTCCATTTCTCCAGGTGTTCGTGGGAAGAGTGATCTCAAATCTTGCACCTGTTCCTTCATTACCCGTTTCTTTGATTGAAATACCTGTTATCGAGAGAATCTCGCGGGAAAGGAAAAGATTGAAACCCGTATCTTTACCGGAATATTCGAAAATACGGTCTTTTCTTGATGCAGGAACCCCAACACCATTATCTGTTACCAGGAGGAGATGAGCGTCCCCTTTTTCATGGGATGTGACATCTATCCCGGTCACTTTATCTCCGCTGAGCAATGAAAAATCGAATAGATTCAAAAAAACCTTATCAAGGAATGGATCTGCCAAAACCTCGAGTTTTCCTGTCTCTATACGGAGGTTGATGTGGGGGAGAGGGTGTAATGAAGTGGCCTGCCTGATTACTTCATCCACACGTTGCCATTCCGGAGATTTCAATCCAAGGTCTTTGTAGTCACGGGTAAACGTGATCTGATACTGGATTGTTCTGATGGCGTTTTCAATACTCCTGATATATGGGGGACTGTTTGGATTGCCCGAACATTCTTTATCAAGGAGCTGAAGATATCCGGATATTACGGTGATCTGGTTGAGAATGTCATGTCTCGTAACGCTAGCCAGGAGATTGAGTTTATTGTTTACGACCTCAAGGGCTTTCCTGGCCATCTCATGGTTCGCAATTTCCTGCCCGAGATTCTCATTTGTTTTTATTATCTCGCGCGTGCGTTCTTCTACAAGGTTTTCGAGGTGCAGTTGATATTCTTTTAGCTGGGTAATGTCTTCCAGGATGATCGCAAGCCCTCCACGACCGTTATCAAAAACCATCGGGACCAGTTTGGAAATAAAAAAGTAGTCCCGGGTCCTGATGTTGATATGGTGCTCCCAGGTGTGCTCTTTTCCTTGATATGCACATTTCATGTTTTCAATGTCACTGGGAGAGAGGTATTGAGCAATGGGGGTCAGTTCAATTTTCCTGCCGATAAGTTCCTGTTTCCCGAGCTGAAAAACCATTAGAAACTGGTCATTTACATAGCTGATCGTATGTTCACTATCCAGGATCAGGAAAAGCTCCGATGACAGGCTCATTAAGTTGGATACAGGAACTCTCTGGGTTAGTGAAAATACCTTTGCGCGACCAAATGTTTTCAAATCGGCCTGGCCTGAGATAAGGAGTGTGTTTAAGTATTTAGCTGTGGAAGTCCTGTTTAAGGGTAAAATACGGGATATCTCTTCAATTGTCATCCCTCTGGGATGATCTTTCAGAATATCACGTATCCGGGCTACTTCATTATCCGTCTGGATCAATCTGATGACACCTGCACAAATTTCTAATATAATGCTTTATTGGCTTACATTGATAGTTGTTATTATCACTATCACATTCGTAGTTACATTGCCTTCCAAATGCTTTAGTAACATTCGATGGATACGTTACCAATGCAATTTGTGCGATGAGGCCCTGGAATGAAGGCTGGATTGGAGACATCTGTAAGACCGGGACTCAACCCGGAGATTGAGCTGTTCGCTACAGAAAAAGGTATACGGACTGTTGAGGGACCTGTCCGCGTAAAGATTCTGGGTGTGCTCCGGGATAGAGAGTTCTCGTTCCAGGAGATTGTTGAGGCAACTCAAAAAGCAAAGTCTACGGTTTCTGCACACTTAAAGGCGCTATTAATGGAGGGGATTATTGGAGAGAAACCCGACCTCACTGATTCGAGGAGAAAGATCTTTTATATCCGTTCCCGGTTTCTCGGGGGAATATCTCCTGGTGTAAAATGTGAAGACAATGAATCGGAGCAGATGGCCGCCGCATTCCTCGAGAGTAGTGATCCGTCCTCCTTTTACAAGATGATGTTCCGGACTATCAGGGTTTCCCTGATGGCGAAGGGGATTAATATTGATCCAATCATCAGGGAAGCCGGGTTCCGCATCGGGCAGGGGTTACATGTAGCAATTGCGAGTCCCGATCTTTCGGACCTCCTCGATAATATGGAGAAGTTCTGGAAAGTGCATCACCTGGGTCAGATCGTGGTTGAAAACCATAACCCTGTGACACTCATTGTTTATGATTGCTTTGAGTGCGATGACCTGCCCTTCCTGGGTCGGCCGGCATGTGCCTTTGATGCGGGTATTCTTGAAGCAATTTTTTCGTGTCATTTTGGAGCGGCTCATATGACGACGGAGCTCCGCTGCTATGCGATGGGTGATGATCACTGCAAATTTGTCATTCGTCCCGTGGTCGGGGAAAAATAACTGTGTTCGATTCCGACCCTGAATTTTAACCACGTCTTTCTCTGCAATTATTGTGAATCTTTCTAATTCTTTTTCAATGCGTGAATAGTCTTGCTAAATTTATGAGTATTGACCGTAACTGACGCCTCTGGTTATTGAGAATGTAACCACTCTGACAAACAACACGTAAAAGGGATGGCAATGCAGCAGCAGTACAGGTATCGGTTGAGACACCGAACGATATCGTGCGATGTCAGGGTGGGTGAATCGCAGAGTAGAAAATCAGAGGCCTGTTACAAGCGGTGAGGCCGAAGTGACCACTGCATTTACGAGGATGTTATCCGGGAAGATTCCGACCCATGAGTGAGACAGGGTGGATAACATGCCATAGTCAGATCTGCTTCGTAGAAAGTGGTAGTGACATATCAGAAGATCCCTCTTTTGAAAAAGGGTCCCCTGTGGATGATTCAGGTGTAAATATCTGTATCACTTGTGGCTGTCGCACGAATGGTTTTCATTCTACAAAAAGGTGAATATTGGTAAATCTAGATGCAAAAAAACGAGGCATAGAGTTCAGTTTGGAATTTCAAAACTAGAAATTCTCCATTTTGAGAACGATTTTGGTTCATGCGACAGCCTCACTTGATGCAAAAAATAGTGTACAGCAAAGTACCTGGAATGGGCTCGGCCGGATTCGAACCGGCGACCTCCGCCGTGTAAGGGCGACGTCATAACCAACTAGACCACGGGCCCCGAACTGACTTACTAATGTTGGCCTTTCTGGTATTAAGATTGTTGATTGGTTGGGGAAAAATGTATAATCGGTTGATGTCTGTCAGGTGAACCGCCATATGCCCCCACATCTTTTTGCCTGGCTTGATATCTTTACATTCAGGTCTCTTTTTCGAATATTGCCGTGATCTCACTGCGTTGGTAGTGCTGCCCTTTAATTCTCATCGACCAGCGATGATCTGTTAAGGACTTGCAGTTGAAGGCGAGAAATAACCTGCTCACCTCATTCTCTGTGAAATAATGGGTAAATGAACCCGTAACCCTCTGGAATGAACCTGGTTCTATTATTTCTCCTTTCCCGAAACGGAAATCTTCTACCCCGAAATCCCGAAATATGATCTGCCCGCCAGGTCTCAGCACACGCCACACTTCACTGGCAAACCGGATTCGGTGGGGGCCTGTCAGGTGCCCCGCGATATGCAGGGAAAATACCGCATCGATCACCGAATCCTGAAATGGCAGGGAAACAACATCTCCCACAATAAGGTGCACACGCCAGGCCTCACGGATGCCTGCCACGCAGAGGTGAACCGCTCTCGCGGAACAGTCCATTGCCGTGATATTCCACCCTTTTTCACTCATACCCGGGAGGTTTTTTCCATTCCCGCAACCGAGTTCAAGGACACGGGAACCGCTGGGAAGATTTGGGAGGGGTGCCGCGTTACCTCCCCATAGCCTGCCCCGCGTACGGTAATCATAGTCCCATGCCTCCAGGTGACGGGTGTCAGGAAACATCAGGAAAACACTTCGGCTCCTGGTACAATAAATACGACTGAATGGCGAAAAAAAAGAAACCTGGTGGATCAAAGAAGCCCGAAGGATTTCAGTGTTACCTCAGGGTTGACCTTTCCAACATGGTACATAATGCCATCGGTAAGTTCGTTGATGATCACTTCTGCTGGTGAGAATAACGATGTATCAATCTGGTAGAAGTCGAACTTTGCTTCCTTGAAAATTTCATAGAACGGCTTGCCATATCCCTTCGACTTATTGGACGGGATCTTCTCGAGGTAATCCTTGATTTCAGGTGCCTTCATGGTGAGCATGATCTGTCCATGGTAGATGGTTGCATCGTTCGTCGTACCCATTGCCTGCGTGGCATCTTTTTTCACGGGCGGGAGGGGGGCTGAACCCATCCCTGCAGTGATCTTCAGCGTATCAAACCCAAGTTCGTTGAGCTTGTATATCGCAGTCTCAACGCAACGTCCCGCGACCTGAACCGACCCGACAATTGATGCGGTTGGTGCGACCACCGCGCTGACATTCGCGACATCGACGCCGCATTCTTCTGCAATTTTCTCCATTACTGCACCGCTTGGGAGATGATCACTTTCCAGCGCGATGACTGCCGACTCGTATTCGTCCTGGTAATCAATGACCTCAAACGTATGTTTGGGTTTTAATGCGAGGGCCCGGGCGGGTCCGCTACCCATGGCAAAGTAGTTGCTGTGTTTGATGGTCCACCCTGCTTTTTGAGATCCAAGGCACGCAATCGAGGGGAAATCTGTGAAAACATCAATAAACGGGACTGGAATTTCATTGATTTTTCCCATCCTGAAATTGACCTCGCCAAGACCTCCCATGCAGATCTCGGTAAATGCACGACCTGCCGCGTATCCCCCGCGGGTACTGACGCCGCAGTCGACAATCCTCGCACCATTATCGAGTTCATGGTACACAACGTTGTATTGTTCTGGTTCGTCTGCTAAATAATCAAAAATTTCGAGCGCAAATTCGTTCACACTGAGCACGTGAAGTCCCCCTGTGTACTAAAAAGTGGTTGGGTAATAGATAAGATTTGTTAAAATGATCTGGATCTAAGCAAGGTATTCGAGCACTTTTAACGGGTCATAGCGGAGACTGATGATACGGGTCCTCCCTCTCTCCCCGGTGCCGGCCCGGTACTCGAGGTCAATCAGCCTCATCAGGTCAAATTTCTTTACCATTTCGTAGAATCTTGTGTAACCGATTGAAGAATCTCCCCGTACTGTGTTATACACTTCCCCAGCGCTCATGTCTTTTTTGTCCCTTGCAAGTTCTGCGATTTTTTTAATGAGTTCCCGTTCTTCAGACTTTAAGGATTTTATTGAAAACGAGAGGTGAATGTACTGAGATACCTGGTAGGCCCCGCAGATATCTTCACGTTCAATTGCGCGCTTCGCTTTCCGCTCGGCGTTGAGTGCGGCCCGTTTCAGGAGGTCTATCCCGACCCTGAGGTCCCCGCCTTTCAGTGTCTGGGTAACAACCATGTTTACCAGCTCCGCACTGATCGCACCAGGATAGAGCCCCTGCATTACCCGCTCCTTGATGATCGTCCGGACTTCTTCTTCAGAATAAGGGGGAAAATAGATATCTGTGGGACACAACACGGACGAAACGCGTGCATCGACCGCCTTGGAGAAGTCCACGGCCATATCGGACAGGATCAGGATCACTCCAATCCTTGTTCCTTCAAAGGACTCGTATGAACGGAGTAATGGGTAGAGGACGTTGTTGATCTCATTTTCATACAGCAGGTAGTTCGCATCATCCAGGCAGATGAGAAGAACAATTTCATCCTTACTGATGATACGTGCAATTGCATCAAAAATTGTCTTGAAGGAGGTCCCGGAAGGCGGTGGCAGGTGCCCGGTCATTTTCCGGTAGATCTGGGAGAAAATTGCAAATTTTGTATTATCGATCTGGCAGTTGATATGGACCGGCAAGACCTTTTTTGTCGTGTTTGTAATCTCTTCAAAAAGTTTCTTCACACAGGTGGTCTTTCCTGTCCCCGGGAGTCCACGACAGACGGTGTTAAGTGGACGACCTCCGCGGAGTGCGGGTCTGATCTGGAAGGCGAGTTCTTTGATCTGGTCATCCCGGTAATTAAACTGCTCTGGCACATAATCGATCTCCAGGACTTCGGGGTCCCGGAAGAGCGTCTCATCCCACATGAGCAGATCCTTTTTCATCCTACAACCTTCTCCTGCACGTTATATAACTCCTTTTTTTGCATATGGATCCGGACACCATATACGCCTGATGGTATTCAGACTCGATGGCCAAATGATCATGCCGTATTATACCAGGGATAAATTTGTGGAAATTCTAATATCGCCTTTCTGAATTTCACGTCCTGTTGTCAACAGTGGTTTTAATCTCAATGTTATCCTTGACCAGGAAGGTGCCCCTGGTGTCGAAATATTGAGCCTGTTCATCCTGCTCGTTGCATCATCGCCGATGATCTCAACGGGATTATCCCACTCTCCGCCAGCCACATCATTATCTACGATATGAATGGGCTTAAAACGCCGGGCGTTCTGTTTCCATTTTGTTTCCACGGAATTGATCCCTTAATTATGTCTAAAGTCGTACAATGTTTGAAGGGTGAAATCGATGGTGCAAACTTTGAATGACCCTTCGAAGTGTCCAGAGCGGTTGCATCAGCGATATGCGTTGCTGCTTTGTGCTCTTCGCAAAATTCGTGTATCAGATCCGCATTTTCCTTGAGTGATGATTCCAGTCCGGACCTGCCCGTTCAGGTACGCACCGGCATCGATGATCTGGCATGGTATAGATGTGGATTGATAGTTCGATAATACAATAGTATACGCGGTAAGTAGTGCGCAGATGATGAAAGTTACCCCCACTGAATTGTGATGATGCAGGGGCCTGATGCCACATTAGCCTTTAAATCATGAAAAGAGCAGAGGCAGGAGATCAATCGCATTGATGGTACCATACATACCGGATTGGGCCTCACGCTCAGAATACCGTTTGGTATTGTCTTTTTTTAATCCCCTTACTGCAAAAGGCACCGGGTCGCGGGTATGAGTTTTTAACCTGGCTGGAGTCGGGTGATCGGGCAGTACGGCGATGACCCCTGTAAACTCCTCCATAATGATTCCCAGCATTTCATCTACCCGTTCGATAGCTGTTACTTTTTCATTGATACTGCCAAGGTGACCTGCCTCGTCAGGTGCTTCCACGTGGAGATAGAGGAAATCAAGTTGCCGAAGTGCTTCAATTGCATACCTGGCCTTCGCGTGGTAATCCGTATCAAGGTACCCGGTTGCCCCCGGTACATGGATGACCTCCATCCCGGCACACCGGGCGATCCCGTTCAGGAGATCCACTGCCGAGATCATCCCGCCGTTTTTATGGTATTTATCGCGGAACAGAGGCAGAGCGGGTCTTTTTCCTCCGCTCCATGGCCATATCTGTGTTGCGGGAGTTTTCCCCGCAGAAATCCGCACTTTATTTACAGGATGACCCCTGAAAACCCTTGTGCTCTCATCGATACAGTGCCTGAGAATATCCCCGTCCCCGCCTGAAGGGAGGAAGGGGTCGATATTCTGGCCGACAATATCGTGAGGGGGTGTGGTTTCTGCCCCTTTTCCGTTATTTATTACAAGGAGATTTCGATAACTGATCCCCTCTCTGAAGAACACCTCAGGTACCTCCCTCGAAAGTGCTTCCAATAGATCATGGCTCTCACTCGTCGAGATATGCCCGGCAGAAAAATCTGCCATTGTTCCGTTCACGACGGTCGAGATATTGCAACGGTACGCAACATCATCATCCCGAAGCGGGACCTCCATGCTCATCGCTTCGAGGGGACCACGACCGGTGTAATAGTGCCTTGGATCGTAACCAAGGACTGAAAGGTTAGCGATATCGCTTCCAGGCTCAAAACCATCGGGTATTGTATGGAGCATGCCACAAGCCCCTTCCTGTGCGATCCTGTCCATATTCGGTGTATCAGCGTATTCGAGCGGTGTCATCCCGCCAAGTTCGGTCAGCGGCTCATCAGCCATGCCATCCCCAAGGACGAGTAAATACTTCATTGTCACTTCTCCCGCGTTACTTCACTGGTTTTTCCAGCATTGCCCTTACTGCTTCCCCTACACTTTCACGTGATCCGGTATCAGGCTGCCAGCCAAGCCCTTTTAGTTTCGTTACGGCGAGCTGCATCCGGGGGACATCCCCGACCCAGCCACGTTCACCGCCGGTATAGTGGTAATGCACGTTAGTGAGTCCCATCCCACGCACAACGATATCTGCAATGGTCGTAACGTCAACCCAGTCCTCGGAGCCGATATTAAAAATATTAAGCACCTGATCAGACTTTTCTGCAGCAAACAACATCGCCCTGACACATGCCTTCACTTCCAGATATGATTTGGTCTGCCTGCCATCTCCGAGTATCTCGAGGATCTCTGGCTGGGTCTTTAGTTTTTTAATAAAATCCGTGATAACCCCGTGGTTACTTCGTTCCCCGATGATATTCGCAAACCGATAGACCCATCCTTTCATACCAAATCCATGGCAATATGCGGAAATCAGGGCTTCACATGCCAGCTTGCATGCCCCGTAGACCGAGATCGGTTCAAGCGGGTGATAGGACTCTGGTGTAGGTATGGTCGTGGCGTCGCCATATACCGTCGAGGTGGAAGTAAAAACAATTTCCGGCACCCTGTGAACCCGCATCGTTTCGAGCACACGGTACGTGGCAAGGATATTATTGTAAACCTGGCTGTCGGGAGTCAGCGACCCCTGCCGGACATCCGGGTCTGCAGCCAGGTGGTATACTCGTTTTACCCCGATCAGCACGTCCTGCCACCCGTCACCTAGAAGATCTGCCTGGACAAGTGTTACCCGGCCTGTGTCAATATGGTCTGCAATATTCTGATATTCACCGTTCACCATCGAATCAATGACCACCACGCGATCGCCCCGTGCGACCAGCGCGTCCACGAGGTGCGAACCGATGAAGCCGGCCCCGCCCGTAACGACACACAACATCATAACATAATAGGGAGCCTATGCTATAGGATTACTGCTATGTATATCGGGATCGACCATGGTACGACCGCAATGAGGTTTGCCGGTGATAACTGCGAGTTTAAGATCTCAAGAAAAGATGCGACCCGGTTTGTCACCAACGATCTTGATCGCCTCTGTCCACGGGAAGAAATTGAAGGAATTGCCGTATGCTATTCAATGGGGGACAATTTTTCCAAAATCACCCCTGTGTCAAAAATAAAAAACAGGGGCGTTATTAGCCCGGGTGGCGCGGGTGAACATATCGGCGGGGGGACCCGTGTCTTCGATGAGATCAGGTGCAGTGGTCTTCCGGCAGTGGCCATACCTGGTCTTCACCGGGGCTCACCCACCGACAGCAGGTTCAAGGCATATTCACACCAGTCGAGCCCTGAAAAGATTGGAATTGCGTATTATGCCGTACAGGCACTTGGCCCCGATGTCGTTGTATCCGACGTGAGTTCCAATACAGTAACCCTGCTCGTCACGGATGGTCGGTTGACCGGGGCATTTGACGCATGTGTATTTGCTCCCGGGATGCAACACGGGGCGCTGGATGTCGATGCAATAAGGAGGATTGACACAGGTGAGGCGGGTGCGAATGAATCATTCCTACATGCAGGGGCCGCATTCACCATGCCGGTTGACGAACGTGATCGTACGATCGCGATGTTTTCCGCAATGGAATGTGCAGCACTCCTGCTCCTCAATCCGTCCGCGAAAGTAGCACTCGCCGGCAGTCTTGCACCCATTATCGGCCCTGAAGTGGGTCATCTGCTGGGCCGGCCTGTTACCGTATATGATGAATGGTGCGCATCACGTGGGCTTGCAAAGATCGCAAAAGACGTCTTTTCCGGGAGCCGGTCAATTCTCGGTATCGATGTAGATCTGTAGATTTATATTGATTAATCATGTAAGATTATGTGGGATTTTCTTTGAGAGAACTGCGTATTCATGGCAGGGGTGGACAGGGCTCGGTCACTGCCGCCGAACTGATTGCAGTTGCTGCATTTGAAGGGGGCGTTTACGCCCAGGCGTTCCCCGCATTCGGTGTAGAACGTCGTGGTGCGCCGGTCCAGGCATTTGTGCGGTTTAACGATCATGTGATCAGGCTGAGGAGCCAGGTATATGAACCGGATTATATCATCGTGCAGGACAGCACCCTGATCAAAGATGTCAATGTCTTTCTGGGTGTGAAACCCGGAGGCATTGTTATTGTCAATTCGGGGAAAAAAATCGATGCCAGTGTGCCAGCTGGGGTAAAACTGATTACCATTGACGCGACCTCAATTGCTCTTGAGGTACTAGGTCTCCCCATTACCAATACAACGCTGATGGGTGCCTTTGCCGCAGCGAGTGGGGAAATAAAATTTTCAGCCCTCGAAAATGCACTCAGGCACCGGTTCCCCGGAGAACTTGCAGAAAAGAATATCAGGGCTGCATTGAAGGCCTTTGAGATTGTGAAAGGGGGTGCCTGAAATGGCGCTTGGAATAGGTTGCTCTTCCCGTCCGGGAAAGGCAGGGAATAATAAAACCGGTTCATGGCGTGTTTTCAAACCGATATTCGACCACGATAAGTGTACGAAATGCGGAATGTGCAAAACGATCTGCCCTGAAGGCTGCATTGAGGAATCAGAGGATGATTTTTTCATTCCCGACGAAACCTACTGCAAAGGTTGCGGGATCTGCGCAGAAGAGTGCCCGTCTGATGCGATCACCATGGAACAGGAGGAGAAGTAGATGCTTGAGATCACAGAAGGTTCACATGCGGTAGCAAAAGCAGTGAAGATGTCCAGGCCCCAGGTGATTGCGGCATACCCAATTACCCCACAGACCCATATTGTCGAAACGCTTGCAGATATGGTTGCCAATGGCGAACTGGATGCGGAATATATTACTGTAGAGAGTGAATTCTCCGCGCTCTCCGCCTGTATTGGAGCAAGTGCGGCTGGATCGAGGACGTACTCTGCGACGACATCCCAGGGTCTCGCCCTGATGTTTGAGGTCTGTTTCAATGTGTCAGGGATGCGACTTCCCATTGTGATGACCATCGCCAACCGTGCGCTGGGTGCACCGCTTTCTATCTGGAATGACCAGCAGGACTCGATTTCACTTCGTGACTGTGGCTGGATCCAGTTCTACGCAGAGGACAACCAGGAGGCGACAGACCTCCACTATATCGCCTATAAGGTAGCTGAATCCGTGGAAGTCCTGTTACCTGCCTTTGTCTGCTTTGACGGGTTCATCCTTTCTCATACCTATGAACCCGTAGATATGCTCTCCCAGGAGGATGTTGACCGGTATCTTCCCGCGTACAAACCTTTCCAGAAGCTTGACTCAGATGATCCTATCAGCATGGGCATGTATGCGACACCGGAATATTACCTCGAGTTCAGGTATGAACATGACCAGGCAATGAAACGTGCAAAGGATGTCATCAGCAAGGCAGGGAAAGAATTCGGGGAGATGTTCGGCAGGGACTATTCGGCGCTTGTTGAAGGATACCGTCTTGAAGACGCCGATACTGCCATCGTCGCGATGGGCTCCCTTTGTGGGACTATCAAGGATTCAATCGACGAGATGAGATTGGCCGGTAAGAAAGTGGGGCTCTTAAAAATCAGGTGTTTCAGGCCGTTCCCTGCAGAAGAGATCAGGAATGCCCTTTCCCATGTTAAAAGGGTTGCTGTACTCGATAAAAACGTCTCTATCGGGGCAAAAGGAGCCGTGGCGATAGAGGTCAGGGACGCACTGTATGGAAAGACCATGCCCGTGCTGGGTTATATCCTTGGTCTGGGAGGACGTGATGTCAGGATTTCAGATATCAAAAATATCATTTCTCTTGCTGAATCCGGAAAAGGAGACCAGTTTTATGGGCTTCGTACGGAGGTGCTCTGATGGCTGAAAACAGTTGTGAACTCTTCGATTCCGGGCACCGGGCCTGCGGAGGGTGCGGTGCTGCGCTGGTGTCCAGGCTGCTCCTCAAGGCCACCGGGAAAGACGTGATTATCGTTTCGGCAACTGGGTGCATGGAAGTTTTTTCAACCCCCTACCCGGAAACGGCATGGAAAGTACCCTGGATCCACTCACTCTTTGAGAATAATTCGGCGGTTGCATCAGGGATTGAGGCAGCGCTGAAGAAACAGGGACGAAAAGAGAAGGTGGTGGCGATAGGAGGCGATGGTTCAACGTTTGATATCGGCATGCTCTGTCTGAGCGGTGCATTTGAACGTGGCCATGATTTCACCTATATTTGCTACGATAACGAGGCTTACATGAATACCGGCATCCAGCGATCAGGGGCAACCCCGTATGATGCCAGCACGACCACAAGTCCTGCAGGAAAATGTTCAAAGGGTAATAACCGTCCTAAAAAGGACCTGCCCCAGATCCTTGCTGCTCACGGGGCTCCATATGTGGCAACGGCATCAATTGCCTACCCGTCTGACGTGGTCAAGAAAATTGAGAAGGCTCTAAACACGCCTGGGCCATGTTATGTTCAGATCCATGCACCCTGCTGCACCGGGTGGGGATTTGAGGGTGAAAAGACATTGGCAATCGGAAAACTTGCAATTGAGACTGGTCTTTGGGTTAATTTTGAAATGGAGAATGGCGTAGTCACGCGGGTGAAGAAAGTTGTCCGGAAACCGGTCGAGAGCTACTTGAAAGAACAGAAACGGTTCCGTCACCTGTTCAAACCAAAGATAAATGCCGAAGAGATCGCAAAAATCCAGGCGATTGCCGATAAAAATGCAGAAAAATATGGTACCGACCTGAAACTAAAAAGCAAATCCGGTCCGGTTGTCCCATAATACTGCTGGGATCGGATAGTTATTTTTTCGCTTGGTTGATATCCCTGGTTCTTAATAATTGACGGAGAAATACGAGATAGGAGGGGGTTTCACCCCTCCATGCCCCACCCCCAATGAGATATTTATTGGCAGGGTTCAATTGGGACATTCAAGGAAAAGATTTGAAGATTATTCACCATCGTAACCGGGGTCGCCACAGCGGCGGGGCGGAGCCCCCTGGGGTCGTGACTATGTTTTGGAATAACTGAATCCGAAAGATAGATTTGAGAGGGTTTCAACAAAGTCTATATTTCTAATTTATCCATTGATGATCGAGTAAAAAAAATGATGATTATAGTTAGTTGCATAACATATTAGAATAATAATTCGCGCTCAAAAATTTTATCGCCCAACCTTGGAAATAAGTATTTCTCATAACTCTATCATAAAACTCCTCGCAAATTACTGATTTCAG
>Ga0114951_10000868_pt1 | contig 40054 bp, 33 predicted proteins | sample AM7aDNAmetaG_FD_88677 | JGI IMG/M metagenome (GOLD analysis project Ga0114951, IMG submission 88677) | Freshwater microbial communities from Finland to study Microbial Dark Matter (Phase II) - AM7a DNA metaG | ecosystem: Environmental > Aquatic > Freshwater > Lake | place: Finland: Lake Alinen... | reverse complement strand
TAGCTATCGAAGTATGACCAAAAAAAGATGATCATAGATGAAGAAATGGACGCGATGAGCGCGGAAAACGCACTATTCTCGGAAATTCCTCCTCAAATGCAAGTAAATAGGAATTCTCATTAATACGACAATTAATAGTTATTGTTATCGTGCTAAATCTTGTAATATCTAACAGATATCTTAAAATAAAATGAGAGAAACGTGCTAACATCAAGAATGTCATCTTAGGAGGGAATGATCTGAGGGCGTTTATTTTATTGCTGGCTCTCCTTGCGCTAATCGGCATGGCCATAGCCGATAATGAAGCGCAAAAGGAGCAACTAGAGGAAAATAATGCAGCATACGACAATCCGACGACATTAGTTGAAGAAAATCTGAAATTCAGCATGGAACAGAATGTAAGCGGGACCGGCTTCTATGCAGACTACAAATACGCTTTGATGCCAGATGCTAGCGGCACTGAAGGGCATCTATTCAATGGCGTCGAGGCTAGAAACAAAGCTCACGGAAGCGGGAAAATCGCTACCAATTCGAATATGTATGCAGAGAGTTCATTCACCAATAAGACCTGGATTAACGGAGTCTACGATGAAAATGGCGAGGTAATTCAAGAGACTCCAGATGACGAAAAAACTACAAGCGTTGTTCAGATGAATGAAAACGGCCAAATGGTCTACAGCCCCTTGGTAATGGCCATAGGTTCAAGATATTACGATTTGCATCCTATTGCGTTCAATGCGTTGCTAACAGAAGAAGACTGGATAAAGAACCGTGATGGTTTGAATTCCTTGCATCATAGTGTGGATCAAGCTCATGGACTGAATATAGCGTTTGATGCTCAATCCGATGCAATAAATAACACAATGAACGTAGACGAGAATTTGGTCAATGGCCGGGCACACTTTGGAGTACTTCAGCTGGTAGGAATCCCTGTGGACGAAATGCCGGAAGAAGATTCGGGGGATGTTCAAGTCCTCGGCCTGGCAATGAAAGCCTGGAAAAAGCCTTTGATTGAACTGGATGAGGATTATGTGGGGAACTATCATATAAAGAAAAATATGAATCTATACACCTATTCAGATGATGATTTGAGAGAAGATCCATGGCTGCCCTGCTGTTCTGGCGGATTTATGGATATGAACTACGAAGATGCAAAAGCCTTCAAGTCCGCTAAGGGCATCTTCGATTGCACTTGCTTCAAGGTCCCCAGCATGGCGTAATTCCAAAATAAAGAATGGTAGCTTCATTAATCTTTTTTGATAATTATATATATCCAAAGATGGAGCGCTTCGACCTGAAAATTTATGGACTGGGGAGATCCTAATTTGTTGAGAAATCATGCAGGAAACTGGATTCAGGTAGCCTGTACTGCGGCGGCCAAAGGGGGAAGTTCTTATTTCCAGAGTCAAGAATTGCTACTGACAGGAGAATAATTGCAGTTATTACGCAGCTTGACCCTTCCCGGATTGCCCATTCCCCAGAAAGAAGGGATTTTATGCAAGCAAGGCGTTTATCCCGAAAGAAAGAAGGCCTTCCGGGGAGTCATGCGCGAATAGGTGTCAGCCTCAAAACTGCAATGCAGCGAATTCCTCATGAGAAGAAGCTATCATTCCGGAGGAGAGGTTTTCCCTGGGTTCCTTCTACAAAGCCTTTGAGTCATTTGACGATTCCATCCTATTTCTATTGTTTTTTGTAGTACAGTTTATACTAAGAAAATTAATGAGGAATAAAGCATATGCGTAATGGGTGAAGCTTGATGCAAATAGTCATCATTTTCTTCCAGGAAAACTCGTCCTGATGCATGAAGAATGCTTAAGAAAGACTTAATAGCCAATAGTTTCACAATATAGTATCAAGCATAAAGAAACGGAGGTGATTTCAGATGTGTTGCCATACAGATGATAAGCATGAACATGGACATGAGCATGATGGCGAGAAGCATGTGCATGAGCACATTCACGATGCAGAACACAAGCACGGACATAAGTGCTGCCATTAATTCCAGAATATTTTTTCAATAATTTATTCAGAAGAGGATTTCCTGGCATGGACTCTGGGCAACTGATTTTCAGAGTATGCCAGTATTTCCTTAATAGCGGATTTGAAGTGCCAGGATTGTTAATAAGCCTCCTTCCTGCTTGTTCGATCACCACCCACAACAAATCAATAAAAGATCCGGACCTTCCTGATCGGGTTATTCCTTTTATCCACTACAAGGACTTCCTCACCATCTTCAATTCCAGGATCCGAGCTAATCACTTGCCTGGAGAATAGGCGACCTCCGCGGGCAATAAAAGGCACTGCTGCATCCGATACCACTACCTTGCTGATTGGCGATTCACAGATTGTTTCAGACATAACACACTCTCCATTGAGAAACTCTACTTAAGACGAGTATTCTCTATAGCTTCATCTTATCTTACTAAGTAATAAGCTTTTTGATTTTAGTGCTATTGGACAGGTTATTGGGGAGTAAAAAAGAGATCCGAAGAGGCCGCATACGGTTCATCCATGCAGGGATCTTATGAAAACTATGTATGGCCGTCCCATGTTGTCCATAACTATGGCTTCGACCCCGTAGACCTCTCGAATGGACCACTGAGACCCCCTTCTCCTTGTATTGAATTCGCAAGAAGACGTGAGTAATATCAGTTGTCTTTAATCAAGTAAACTTTATATGCTAAGACGGGGATTGATTCAGCGGTGATATAATGCATATAATGGAGGGATTCTTACCGCTCTATTGGTGCGCGTTTTGGTTTGCGCTTTCGCTGCCAGTAGTGGCTTATGGTGCTTACAAGATGAATAAAATAATAAAGAGTAATCGCGACGTCCTGCCCTTGCTGGCCGTATCCGGTGCCTTCATCTTCGTTCTATCCTCACTGAAGATGCCTTCCGTCACAGGAAGCTGCTCCCATCCTACGGGTACAGGCATGGGTGCGATACTCTTCGGGCCGTGGATTACTTCGGTGCTATCAATCATAGTCCTGATCTACCAAGCCATATTTCTGGCCCATGGCGGCCTGACCACCTTGGGAGCCAACACATTCTCCATGGGTATAGCCGGACCAATAGTAGGCTATCTGGTCTATAAAGGGGCCATGAAGTGGAATGTGAATATGTACATAGCCGTATTTCTGGCGGCGTTGTTCGCGGATTGGGCCACATATATAGTTACATCCATCGAGCTTGCTCTGGCCTTCCCCGCCGCTTCGGGAGGTGTGCTGGCATCTTTCGAGGCGTTCCTCGCTGTCTTTGCCGTAACCCAGGTTCCACTGGCCATAGTGGAGGGAGCTGTAACTGCGCTCATGTTCAAGTACATCGTCCAGCTCAGAAGCGACGTTTTGCTGAAGCTAAATGTAGCGTCTCCCAGCATTATTAACAAGCTGAAGGAGATGTCGGTATGAAGATGGAATTAGTTGTTTTTGCAATACTTGTAGTATTCATCGGTGCCTTCGCTTATGTCAGCTCAACAGGAACTCACGAATGGAGCGGGTCTGACGATCAGGCCGGGAACGTAATCGAAAAATTGACAGGAGGGACCTACCAGCCCTGGGCTCATAGCATATGGACGCCGCCTAGCGGTGAAATAGAGAGCCTGCTCTTTGCTCTGCAGGCGGCCTTCGGCGCGATCATCATCGGCTATTTCCTGGGTTACTACCGAGGCTTGGCGAAGGCTAGAGTTGCTGCATCTTCCGAAAAGCAAGAAGGAAATTTGAATGCATGACCTGCTAGATGACTACGCCCATTCCAATGCTCTGAGGGACACGAGTCCGAGGCTCAAGCTGCTGCTTGGCCTCGGTGCCATGCTCCTTTGCGTTGCCTCAGCCACCCCGTTAGCGCCTTTATTTATAGCAATTACCATGAGTCTCATAACGGTGGGGTTAGCCAAAATTCCAGGGCGTCTTTACTCCACAATGCTGCTAATACCCTTCTCCTTCTCTCTGCTGAGCGCCGTAGTGGTGGCTTTTATGCATGGCGGAGGCGATCAATTATTTGCCCTTAACGTCTTCGGCATTAGCTTGGGCATCAGAGAAGATGGAGCCAACCTGGCTCTGCTTCTGATTGCCAGGACCTTCGGGGGCATGTGCTCCCTATTCTTCATAGCCCTGACCACGCCCATGTTAGAGATCTTTGCGATCCTGAAGTCCCTGGGTCTGCCGGACTTCCTGGTCGAGCTTTCCATGTTGATGTACAGGTACATTTTTGTCTTTTTGGATCAGGCTGCTATGATCCGCAGCGCCCAGGTGATGCGATTAGGGGACGCAGGAATTAAGAATTCTCTCAACTCCTTCTCTATGCTTTCGAGCGTTCTATTTTTGAGATCGTGGGAGCAGGGCGAAAGGCTCATTGTAGCCATGGACGCTCGCTGTTATGATGGCAAGCTCGATCTCATGGAACAGTCCGTTAAGGCAGAGCCGAAGACAATCTTTGTCGTGATGGGTTATATGGTCGTGGTTGCTGCCATCGCCGTTTTGACCCGCGGCATCCACCTGTTGTGAGGTTGCATGACATTCATCCTTGAAACCAGAAACGTTGGTTATTCTTACGGAGACGGAACAAAGGCCCTGAAGGACGTGAGCATATCTCTGGAGGAAGGGGAAAAAATTGCCCTGGTAGGGCCCAACGGTGCAGGTAAATCCACTTTGATGCTGATGTTCAATGGTATTCTGCGCCCAAGCGCGGGAGAGGTTCTCTTCCACAACCAGCCCCTGCAGTACGATTCCGCCCGTCTTCGGGAGATAAGGCGCAAAGTAGGGATGGTCTTCCAGAACTCGGACGACCAGATCTTTGCCCCTACGGTTTACCAGGACGTAGCCTTTGGACCTGTGAACCTGGGCTTTCCCAAAGATAGAGTGAAGCTGTTTGTTGATTACGCCCTGCAGTATGTAGGGCTTTCCGGCTACGAACGCCGTCCTCCTCACCACCTCAGCGGTGGCGAGAAGAAGAGGGTAGCCATAGCAGGCATCCTGGCCATGGAGCCCGAGGTTCTAATTCTGGACGAACCCACCTCCAACCTGGATCCGGCCAGCTCTGAGGAGATCATGGAGATGCTGGAGGAGCTGAACAGTGGAGGCAAGACCATGATCATCTCCACACATGATGTGGAGCTGGCCTACCGCTGGGCAGATGAAGTAATTCTGATGGAGGATGGCGGGGTGCTTCGCAAAGGTATAGGGCCAGAGATATTCGGTGATGAAGACCTGATTAAGAGGGCGAGGCTAAAGCTGCCGATAGTGATGGATCTCTATAAGGAGCTAGTCAATCGGCATTTGCTTGACGACTCCAGGCCGCCCAGGAACATCCTGGAATTGACCGATCTTGTGGAGTCCAGAACCCGAGGGACGAATTCTCGGGTGACCCTTGGCAAGATCTACATCAGCAATGTGGACGATGCGAGCCCTGAAGAGATCAAGAGCATCCTGAATGGATCACACGTAAATTATACTGGAGCCATGGGGACGAACGCCAAGGCTCTGGCTGAACAAGCCAAGAAACCTCTGGACTTCACCTACGGCGTCATAGACAAGTGCATCCTCAAGGCTCTGACAGGCAAGACCTCACTGATAATGACCTCCGGCGGAATGGTGGACCACTCCATCAAAAGGATTCGGGATTATTGCGAAGAGTCTGGAGCAGAGATAGAAGTGGTCAAGCTTTCTCCTCTTGCAGAATCTAGCGTGAACCCAGACAGTCAAGAGATATCGAGCCAAACGGATTCCACAAAGCCGGCGGAGGCGGCCCAGTAGTGCCGCACGAAGAACACATGCACGATGAAGGGCACATGCATGATGAAGAAAGCCATTGCGGCCATCACCATGTACATGGAGTCGTAGATCCCGCCCTGCTGGCTACTCAAAAAGGGATTTCGACCGTCAAATGGTCCTTTGTTGTGCTGCTGGCAACGGCTCTGGTTCAGGCGGTGGCAGTCTCCTATTCGGGGAGCGTCGCTCTTCTTGCAGATACAATCCACAATCTTGGTGATGCTGCTACTGCCATCCCGCTCTGGATCGCCTTTGCCATGGCACATCACAGGGCAAGTAAGCAGTTTACCTACGGCTACGGTCGGGTCGAAGATCTGGCGGGTCTGGCAATTGTGCTTCTCATCCTCTTTAGCGTCATCGTTGCCGGTTATGAATCTATCAATCGATTATTTCATCCTCAGATTGTGACCAACCTCTGGGCAGTGGCGCTGGCATCTCTGATCGGTTTCATTGGCAACGAGGCCGTGGCTGTCTATCGCTGCCGTACAGGGAAAGAAATCAACAGTGCGGCTCTTGTGGCTGACGGCTGCCATGCCAGGGTGGACGGCCTGACCAGTCTGGCGGTCTTCATTGGTGCCCTCGGTGTCTGGCTAGGATATCCCTGGGCAGATCCCTTAATCGGCTTTATCATCACCTTTGCCATCCTCGGTATCGTTTGGAGTTCTGTGAAGGTGGTATTCTGTCGCCTCATTGACGGGGTAGATCCAGAGGTGGTAGACGATGTCAGGGAGGCTGCGAGTCATGTCGCGGGTGTGGAGGAAGTCACAGATGTTCGTGTGAGGTGGCTAGGACATCAGCTTCATGCTGAAATTAACCTGGCAGTGTCCGATGAGATCTCTTTGAAGGAGGGACACGAGATCGCCAAAGAGGTTCAGCACCAGCTTCTCCATCACCTGAGTTACCTATCAGGAGCCACCATCCATGTCGATCCGCTGAAATCTTCGGGAGAGCAGCATCACCATCAGGGAGAGCACAAGCATGGAGACCTGCCCCTCCACTTGCATCTCTGAGAGAGGCGACAAAAAGGTTCTACGCGCCTGGAAAAGCCATTGGAACCTGCAAAAAGAGGGCTGCTTATGATAGGAGGTCTTAAAATGTTCACACAGATGGAACCGCGCGATTCCTTGCGCGTATTGCTTGCAGAAGACAATGTCTGTGATCAGGAGCTAATGCTGAGATTGCTGAAGTACATGGGCCTTTATGCAGACCTGGCTGGCAATGGGCTTGAGGTTCTCGATGCCCTGAAAATCCGGTCTTACGACGTGATTTTTATGGATGTGCAGATGCCGGAGATGGATGGCCTGGAGACGACCAGAGTCATCAGACAACGCTGGCATGATCAAAGCATAAAGATTATTGCGGTTACCAGTTGCAACCAAGAAGGCGATCGAGAGACGTGTATTCAGGCAGGAATGGATGATTATATCTGCAAGCCCGCCAAGAGAGCGGATCTCGAAAATGCGCTAAGCTGCTGTCATCTTTATGAACCTTGATATCATATTTGCGTCGACTCAAAGTGGCAGACTTTGCTTTTGATTCTCTCGCAAAGTTGAATATTTAGAAGATTGCCAATGTCATTTTTTGCTATGCTATGTCCCAATAACAATAATATTACCGAAAACCTTAAGTAAAACTTAATTGATTATAGTAAAGTGCAATGGAATTAATCATTCCATGCGTCCATTCAAAACCTTAAGGCAAGGGTCTTGTCACCCATCATGACTCAGGCCCTCGCCTTGATCTCCCAACGGCTAGCTGGATATCATACCTCCCAAGCTGCCAGCACTTTGTCCACGCTTACGTAGTCTCTTCTGCCGTCATTCTCAAGAACCAGAACGCCGTCAGCACTGCCCACAACCTTGCCTTTGAGTCTGTTACCTTTATCGCCGCCGAAATATACCTCTATCGTTTTGTCGTAGAGATGCTCTGATACGAATTTGTCCAACATAGATTTCAACTCCAATTGATACATTATTCCCAAGCATATATACTTATTCAACAAATAAATATGACCCAGGAAAAGCCTGCTTGATAAATTTCTCTTAATTTTGAGCAAGGATTCTTTTAGTCGACGATAAGCTCATCTGAGGTATACTGAGGTATACTACAACAAGTGTTTTGTCATTTCGTAGAAGAACAGTATCGTTAACCAGTTGCAGAGCCAGAACCTGAATGAACGTCTCAAACTTGGGCCAGGTCGACCAGCTCATACTTCAATCCTTCTGTCTCCAGACGGTCAAGAAGCTTGGGAATCTGCTCATCTACGCTGACGATCACCGAACTTATCCCGAGGCAAGCAGCCTCCACAACAGATTCCCTGGCTCCAAACATCACATCCGGCTCTTTGCCCACCTTTCTCAGGGCCGCCAAGGCCTCAATCCCCAGGGCGCCGACCATCTTGTCTCCTGAGATCTTGCTTTTCAGCAGTTCGCTATTGATCTTTCGAGACCCGCCTGCCTGAACTCGCGGCACCTTACACACCACGATCACCCCCGCCACCAGGCGGAGCAGGCCGCTTAGGTCCGAAACTCCCACGTCTTCGCCCGCAGATGCATCGGAAATAGTTATGCCGGTGGCATCGATGCCCTCTTTTTTATTGGCATAGAGGAATCCTCCCTTCATCTCCAGAGAGACCCGCTCGCCTTCGACTAGGTCAATTTCGGCCAGAGCCGTCCATACCGATACGTGCTCGATTACCTCCTCCATGACCATCCTAGCATATCGTTTTAGCTCAGTAGCACCTTCTAGAAGCCACTCGACCCCTTCTTTAGTGACGCTGTAGCGCGTGCGACCATCCGTTGTAACCATACCGTCTGCCACTAGCTCCCTGACGTAATCAGATATGGCCTGTGTGGTCACTCCCAGGCGATCAGCCACCTCTTTCTGGCGCACATCGGGCTGGTGGGCGGCTATCTCCACCAGTATTTGGAAGCGAGAGCTTTCTCGCTTGCTTTGGAGGATGTTAACCATCAGTATTCCTCATCGATCTCCATATGAGGCTGCTAGATCTTAAACGTTAATGTGCAGAAGAACGTACCGAACTCCTGGGAATTCCGACGGAATGCTTTCACATTGGCAATTGGTATCCATAACGTTTAAATTCAAGTACATTTACCTAAAATCAAAATAGCTTTAGTTATGGAGGATGAAGATGGAACCGAGGATAGACAAGACCTTTGTGAAGATCTGGGCATGGACTGTATTCAAAGTCACGCTCCTCATTCTGCTGATCATGGCACCTGTCGCGGCATCAGACTGGCCCCAATTCCAGAAAGACGAGGCTCATTCCGGAATTTGCCTGGATGACGTTCCGATGAAGCCGCACGTTCTCTGGTCCGCGGATCTGCTCAGGGTCGATGTGACTCCCATCATCTCATCGGACAGGGTTTATGTCCTGACAGGCAATGGCTCTCTCTCGGCCCTCGACAAGAGGACGGGCAAGCTGAGATGGCAGTCGCAGATGAAGGGCTGGGTCTTCCAGACATCCACCCCGGCCTGCAGTGGAGACCGGGTTTTCGCAGCCACAGACTCGGGAATCCTGGCAGCCTTCAATGCTTCAAGCGGTCGCCAGTTGTGGAGCCGTAACATCACCAACAAGAGGTTCGAGGGACCGCTGACCTGTTCCGAAGGCGGGATCTATCTGGGAGAGGGCAGTGCTTACGGCCAGGCCGCCAAGCGTTATTTTTGCTTCGATGAGATTGGAGACGAGCTCTGGAACATGACTCGAAACACCACAGGATACCAGTGGTGCGGTGCCTGTGCCCCGGGCGAGTACATCATCTATGGTGAGAATGACGGGCATATCTTGAGTGTGGATCGACATAATGGCCGCCTGGCGGATGAGCTGAACCTGTCAGACCGCTCGCGTCTAACCTTTTCCCGCTCCGACGCTGGCCGCATCCGGGCCTCTGTCTCGTGCCATGAGAATTTTGTCTACACCACATCTGAGTCCTCAAATGACAACGGATATGCCTGGAAGATCGGCATCAATCCGAGCACCGGGAAGTTTGAGAATCGGGGGTGGAGTTCCCCCGTCGGCTTCAGTACCTCCACCCCAGCGGTAGGAAACGGGCGGGTATACCTGGGCACTGGAGAGCACGGCCATTCTGGTGAGATGGTCTGCCTGGATGATGCCAGCGGTGAAGAGATCTGGTCTTATCAATTGCCCGCCGGGGTAAAGGCCTCGCCCGCCCTCTCCCAAAAAGGAGATCAAATCCGCATCTGTTTCACCACAGCCAAGGTTAATGGATCGATCTTTTGCCTAGAGGATATGGGAGATAAGGCGCGCTTGATATGGGAGCTCAATCCGCCCGATGATGGATACATCTTGAGCGGAGTGGCCATCTCCGACGGGTTGGTTTACTTCGGAACCGAGGGAGGCCAGAAGTACGGAAGGCTTTACTGCCTCTGCGAGGATCCGGATGAGGTGAAGGAGACGGCCTTAGCAGAAAACACCAAGAGCAAAGACTGGCCTCAATTCCATGGTGGTCCTGAGCACGCGGGCGCATCCCAGTCCAGAGCCCTCATCATCAACAAGACTGCCTGGATTAGCAACGACCTGGGAGCCCAGCCCGGATCATCGGTATCTTTGGCTGAGGGCAGGGTTTTCGTGAACTGTGTGCGGGCCCTGATATGTCTCGATCAGCATACCGGGAAGCTCCTCTGGAAATTTCCCGTTGAGCCAGCCGGAGATTACGCTTTCGGCTTCACTCCTATCTATCACAATGGCTGCATCTTTTTCTCTGCGGATAGGTCCTACTGCCTGAACGCCAGCGATGGAAGTTTGATCTGGAGCTTCCGGCCGCCTACGGGAGGCCGTGCTGTGGACGGTTGTCCTGCAGCAGACCACGGCAGCGTTGTGGTGAGTGACTGGGATGGTCATCATTACTATTGCTTGAATGAATCTACAGGGAAGGAACTGTGGAACTTCACCGTGATGGGCAACGCCCAGTCCACGCCTGCCCTCGCTGAAGGGCGGGCTGTATTCGCAGGCTGGAACTGGGGAGAAGGAGGTAAGATATACTGCGCCGGCCTTGAAAACGGCACGGAATTCTGGAATCTCAGCACCAAGAGCTCGCCCTGCTGCTCAGCAGCTGTCAGCAATGGCGTGGTTTACATGACCACCTTCAACTTCGAAGGAGACGGAGAACTGCTGGCTCTGTCACTGCAGAACGGAACGGTTTTCTGGAGAAAAAACGTGGAGAGAACTGACAGCACACCCGCTCTGGCACAGGGCAAAGTCTATCTTCTGCGGCGGTGTGGATGGATTCAGCAACCTCACCACGTATTGTTTTGATGCCACTACAGGCAATCTGGTCTGGAGCACGCCGTTTGCAGAGAAGATTGGTGATTGGAGATGCTCCCCGGCTTATGCAGAGGGCCGGATCTTTGCCGGAAGGAGCAATCTGGCCGAGTACTCGGGACTGTGTGCCCTGAATGCCAGCACAGGCGAACCGGTTTGGTGCTATCCTGGAGGAGGCGCATCTCCTGCCATATCAGACGACTTGGTCTTCAGCATCGCAAACGGCAAGGTCTATGCCTTCGGCGATAATGACCAAATTAGAGGCTAAAAATCAGAGACTGGAATCCTGGGGTGCAAAATAGACTGCAAACGGTTCAATCCTGCAGAGATCTTATGGGGACGATGTATGGCCGTCCCAGGATGTCCATCACCATGGCTTCGACCCCATAGACCTCGCGAATGTTTCTGGCGGTGAGAAGATCTGCAGGGTCTCCGGCAGCATAAATCTTGCCGTTCTTGAGGATGGCCAGCTTATCTGCGAACCTGGCTGCGAGATTCAGGTCATGCAGCGCCATGACCACTGAGATCCTCTTCTCCTTGACTAGAGTTGTTATAATCTCCAGGACCTCCAGCTGGTGTCTCATATCCAGGTTAGAGGTGGGCTCGTCCAGCAGCAGGACAGAAGGTTCCTGGCAAAGGGCCCTGGCGATCAGAACCTTCTGCTTTTGACCTCCACTCAGCTCGCAAAAATCCTTCAATGCGAACTCGCCCAGATGGAGACGATCCAGCACCTCTGTCACCTTATGCAGATCGCTTGGTGAGACCTGCCAGCCCATATGAGGCCTTCTTCCCAAGAGGACGGTGTCAAAGACCGTGGTCGCCAGAGGTGCGGGGCCGGACTGAGGTACATATCCCAGGCGCCTTGCAATCTCTATTCTGCTCATAGTCTCCATCTTCTTGCCTTCCAGGAGAATGCTTCCCCTGGGCTTGAGTATCCTGTCGATGCACTTGATCATAGTGGTCTTGCCAGACCCATTGGGGCCGACCAGCCCCAGCACCTCCGAGTCCTCGATTTCAAGATCGAGGTCATCCAGAATATTGGAGCCATTGTAGCCGAATTTCAGGCCTTTGATAGTTATGTTTACCAAAACATCCTCCTCCTTCGCAGGAAGAGGTACACGAAGAAAGGAACACCGATGAAGGAGGTCATTATCCCTACAGGCAGTATCACTGGCGCGAGAACGGTCCTGGCCAGAGTATCCGCGCCCAAGAGGAGCAGGGCTCCCACCAGGGCGCTGCCTGGTAGAAGAAACCGGTGGTCTCCGCCTATGGCCATCCTGGTAATGTGAGGAGAGACCAGATCTATGAAGCCGATGGTTCCCGTGAAGCAGATGATGCTGGCTGTTATGAACGAGGCCAGCATCATGTAGATCACCCTCGTTCTCTCTACATTTACACCGAGGCTCTGGGCAGTCTCGTCGCCCGCCCCGAGAGCGTTGAGATCCCAGGATTTGATGATGAGATAAGGCAGACAGAGGACGAGAATAGTTATGACCATCCCCACGGTCTCCCAGGACGATCTTCCTAAAGACCCCATCATCCAGAAGACAACTTCATGAACCTGCTCTGACTTTCCTGCATACTGCAGCAATGATGTTAGAGCCGAAAAAAGGTACATGATGGCGATGCCAGCCAAAATCATGGTCTCGGAGGATATTCCTTTGTATTTGGCCAGGCCGTAAACGGCAAAAGCAGAGAGAAGGGCGAAGACGAAGGCATTGCCAATGACAAGCCAGGAACCTGCCACGACGCCTGCACCAAGTATGATGGCTAACGCTGCGCCGAAGCTGGCTGCAGAGGAGATTCCCAACGTGAAGGGGCTGGCCAGGGAATTTTTAAGGATGCCCTGCATCACAGCTCCTGCCATGCCGAGGCCCATTCCGGCAACAATTCCCATCAAAATTCTGTGCAGCCTCAGGTCCCAGATGATCATATCCGCAAAGGCAGTGGAATGAAAGTATCCCGGGAAGAATCTGGCCAGGAGGGAGGAATAGACATCCATAATGTTGATTTCTGCTGAGCCGAGGGTGACTGCCACCCCTGCAAGCAGAGCTATCGCCAAGATCAGGACCAGGAAGAAGAGCACCTTTCGTCCTGTGTACTGTCTGTACTGCTCCCTCAAATCAGTTCTCTTGCATGCATGCGGCTTCGGGCTGCTTGAGACAGCATCATGGCCAGATACGGAACCCACGACAAACGCCTCAGAACGCCTCGGGATGGATGAATTTTGCAAACATCTCCAGGCCATCCACAATCCTGGGACCGGCGCGGGTTATGAGATCGCCTTCTGCCTGATAGATGCGGCCATTCTTGCGGGCGTCAGTCTGATTCAAGCTGCGATCTGTCTCCGCCCAGAGAAGAGGCTTGTCTTCCCCATCGCCCATGCCCGTGCAGGCAATGATCACCTCTGGATTTCGTACGGATATGGCTTCAGGATCTACCTGGGCATATCCCGACAGATCATGGAATATGTTCGCACCTCCCGCCACCTCGATGATCTCGTCTTCGAAGGTTCCCGTACCTGCAGTCCGAACAGGATCATGCCAGACGATGTAAAGGACCCGCTTTTTAGGAAGTGATGAGACTTTGTCCGATACGGCTTTTATTCGCAACTGCATCTGCTGGATGAGAGCTGATGCCTCCGCCTCCTTTCCCGTGATCTTACCGATCTTTTCAATGGATAGAATGATGCCGGAGAGATTATTCGAATCGACGACAAAGTTGGGAATGGCCTCTCTGTCCAGCAGGGAAACAGCCCCGCTGCTGTGCGTCCCGCTGGCCAGGACCAGATCGGGATGCAAAGTGAGAATCATCTCGATATCCGGATCAACATACCCACCTACAACCTCGATCTTACCGCTGTCCTTTAGTTTCTTCACAGTGGGTGGATAATCGCAGTACTTCGTCACCCCTACCACTTGATCCCCTAGGCCGAGAGCAAAGAGAATCTCCGTGATGGAAGGAGAGAGCGAGACTATTCTCTCCGGCGTTCTGGCAATGCTGACCGCCCGCCCGAGATAGTCCGCAGCAGTTGTCGCAGTTGTCGCACTTGTCGTGTTTCCTTCTGCCAGGGTTGCTGTGCAGAAAAACAGCAACAAGACCAGAGATAATATCATCGACTTCGAGATCAAGTTCCTCATCCCTTTTAACTAAACATTATTTGATTAAAGACAGAATTACTTGATTTAAAGTTTTTGGGCAGACCTTGGAGCGATCCAATAGGAAGATGCAGAATTGATTGATTCCAGGAGCAAGATCTTTATTAACTCGGCTGAGGAGAAAGAGCGGTCGGTGGATCAGGATGAAGCCGCCAGCTTATCCGAGAACCAGGAAGCTAAATTAAGGTCATGAATGGCCATTACCGCGGAATCATGGACATCTACGGCTATCAAAATCGTATCTCTTCTCCAACCTTAAGCCCGTGATTGAGATTTGCTCGCATGCGAATAAATTGATCATTTCGCCGCACGCCAATCGCCGGAAGCTCTTCCTCTGCGGTGGCACTCTCCAGAACCAAGAGGCTAAAGCCGCTTTTTTCGGCAAATGAAGTCATCCGGCTCGCATCATAACATTCTCCGCTGAGAAATATCGCTGTGATAAGATCGAATCCGCTGTTGCAGCTGCTTTTTCTGATATCTGTGATCAAGAGCGAGGTCATTCAATGCAGCTCCCATCGGTATAATTTTGATCGCATTTTTTCAGAAGAGGAGTCCGGCCCTGGCAGTTCGGCCGGAGACCAACGACAGGTAGACGACGGTAAAGGAGGTCAATGGGCTTCTGTCGCTATTCCTGGGGTTAGGATATTACTAGTTAATAAGCTTTTTGCTTTTCGTAGCAATTTTGCCCATAATGAGAGCATTGGGAAGTGAGATCAAGTCATAAGAGCCATCATGGCTTTGAAAGCCTTCAAGCGCGTCTGGCCGCGAACTCTATTGAAAAAGATCTTTAGACCCGGTGTCGAAGAAATCACAGAAACCGAAAGTCAGTCACTTCTCTCCGCACTGTCAATTGAGACAATATCATATTTCATGATACTAAATACTAAGCAGTTATTAACAAAAATGATTTATAGGTATAGAAGTCTTAAAAACCATAATTTATATGAGGGATTGATATGAGGATACAGCTATTTTCAGCCCTGGCTATTCTTCAGCTAGCTGCATTGCTACTCTGCGGATCTGCCTGGGCAGCGGATTACCCCTTGACCATAACCGACTCGGCAGGAAGAGACGTTACCTTCTCCGAGCCGGTAGAGCGGGTAATAGTGCTGAACTCTGATGTGGCAGAGGCCGTAGTAATGCTCGGCGCGGCAGATAAGGTGGTTGGGGTCTCAGATACTGTGCAAAAGAAAGGCTACTATTTCCCCATGCTTGCGAAGAAGCAGAATGTGGGCAAATGGAACCAACCGGACTATGAGATGATCGGGGAATTAGCTCGGGGAGGCAAGGATAACATTACACCAGATATCGTAGTAATAGGATACAGCTACCCTGATAAGACCTATGGAATATTTGGCGTGGAAAAGGGCCTTGCTCCCTTCAAGGATATCAAGGCCGTAGCCCTGGAGTTCATCAAGCCCGAGAACATGACCCGTGAGATGGAGATATTGGGCAAGATCCTTGATAAAGAGAGCGAAGCCAGGGATTACATCAACTGGTATGACGAAAAGAGATCCAAGATCGAGAAGGCAGTAGAAGGCCAGAACATGCCTAAGGTATACGCGGAGTGGAGCTCTACCTCTGACCTTTCCACCCTTGGAGCAGGCTCGGGCTTTGATCAGGTTCTGAGCGTGGCCAAAGGCTATAATATCGCCAGGAAGCTGGGCGATGCTTACCCCAAAGTGGGATGGGAATGGGTTATAACCCAGAATCCTGAGGTCATCATCAAGAGGCAGACCCAATCCTCAGACCAGAAACAGATCGGATGGAAATCCGAACCTTCCTCGGATACCGTCAAGCTGCAGGCGGTCAGAAACGAGCTGCTGGCAAGATCGGGTGCAAGCGGCATTAGTGCCGTCAAGTCCGGCAAGGTTTACATAATGGATTGGGATATCCTCAACGGCCTGGACCAGGTGGTAGGAATAACCTATCTGGCGAAATTGCTCCATCCCGAGGCAGATCTGGACCCGATAGGCGTTCACAAGGAGTATCTGAAGCGCCTGGGACTGGAGTACCCGGAAGGAAGGACCTTTGTCTACCCGGAACTCGAAAGCTCCAAGTAAATCAAGTATATTCATTTTTTTCTATACGCATATCGAATATATTTTTATTTTTTGATACATGTCAAAGGAGATTTAGGAATAAAGCTGATCTTTATTGTTAAGTGCTACTATATAAAATTTTATTCGCACGAAATTATGATTTGCAGAATCTGGTAGATTGAAAGTGCAAAGCCGTAAATTCAAGTAATAGCTATCATTCAGCACATACATTATGTATAGCAAAACCAAAAGGCCAATGATAATAGAAGCATTTATTAAATATGCGTTTCTTATGCAAAATAGTAAATTGGCATAAAATAGCAACTAAGACGAAATACTTATTACAAGGGGAATAAATGGAAAAGATAAATGGATCGGTTCGATCTCTGAAATATGAATCCGAGTCTTACCTATGATCATTAATCGCCACACCATTTCGCATCAGGAGGAAGCTAATTGGTAAATATCACTATCAAAGACCTCACATTCAGCTACAACAGCCACAAGATCCTCGATGACCTCAACATTGTTGTAGGAGATGCAGAGGTCTTGAGCTTGGTGGGACCTAACGGTTCGGGAAAAACCACGCTGATTAAATGCATCGACCGCATCCTCAAGCCCTGGGGCAGTATCCTCCTGGACGGAAAGGAGATCGAGGAAATGAGCCGCCAGGAAGTCGCCCGAATCATAGGCTACGTTCCCCAAAGCAGTTCTGCTCCACTGGCCACCTCGGTCTTTGACACGGTTCTAATGGGACGAAGGCCGCACATCAGATGGCAGGTCTCAGATTCCGATCTGGACAAGGTAGCCCAGGTACTGGAACTCCTGCATCTGGATGACCTCGGCTTGCGTGATTTTTCCAGTCTCTCCGGCGGCCAGAAGCAAAAAGTGCTGATAGCTCGCGCCCTGGCCCAGGAGCCTGCCATCCTCCTTCTTGACGAGCCGACCTCCAATCTGGATATGAAGCACCAGCTGGAGGTGATGGAAATCATAAGCCATCTCGTCAAGGAGAAGAAAATATCCGTGGTAATGGCCATTCATGACCTCAATTTAGCTTCCCGGTTCTCGGACAAACTGGTCATGCTCAAGAACGGCCAGGTCTATGCGGCAGGCGAGCCGAAGCACCTTCTTACCGAGGCCAATATCAGCAACGTCTACGGCATTAAGGCCATGGTTATGAACGCTGTAGGAAGGCCGTACATCGTCCCGTTGCGCTCCCTGGACGGTGAACTGGCATGAGATTAGCATCCCTGACCTGGGCCAGCGACGTTGCTCTTCTTCTGGAGGCGGCAAAAGAGACAAAGATCGATCTTGAGGCCTGGGCTGTTTCAGAACTCAATGACGAAAATGTCGAGGATTGCATCAGTTCTCTGAACGGCTCCGAAGCGATCCTCATACATCCTTGCCAGCGGGACCGGCTCTTTGATAAGGTTATTGAAAAGATCGACAAAAAGACACCCATTATCTCCTTCGGCTTTGATCCGGCACTCTGGTCTTTTTCCAGCGTCTCCGCGAAGATCGTTTCTACCGTAAACGCCTATGTAGTCTATGGCGGCAGAGAGAACACCGCCAATATGATTCGCTACATCGGCCGGGAGGTTTTGGGACTTGATTATAGCTATGAGCAACCCCTGGAATGTCTCTGGCAGGGGCTCTATCATCCCGATGCCGGTGAGGCCTTTCCTACGGTGGCTGATTATCTTAAATGGTACGGAAAAAAGCACGAGCACTCTGTCGGCATCCTCTTCTTTCGCACCTACTGGGCCAACGGAGATCTGGTCATAGTCGACAGCCTCATCCGGGAGCTGGAGAAGGACCTCGATGTTCTGCCCGCCTTCTGCTTCGGAATGGGTGACAAGGACCTGGGAGCCAAATCCAGCGGCGAAGTGATGGAGGAGTACTTCACAGGGAGAGTGGATGCAGTCATCAATTTGCAGTCCATCTTTCATGCCGGAAGCAAAGAAGAGTCTGTTCAGGTTCTGAAGAAATTGAATGTCCCTGTTTTTCATCCCCTCACGGTCTATCACAAGAGCGAGGAGGAGTGGCAGGAGGATGTACACGGCCTCTCCAGCAGCGAGGTGGGCTGGTCCGTGGCCCTGCCGGAGTTCGAAGGCCTGATTGAGCCCATCCTGGCAGGAGTCTCCTCCCGAGAAGAGATGAGCGGAACAGAGTTCGAAAGGCACCAGGGTGTAGAGGATAGGATCAAGAAGGTGGCTCGCCGAGTCAATAGATGGATCAATTTGCAAAGCTTGCCTCCTTCTCAGAGGAAGGTGGCCTTTATCCTGCATAACAACCCCTGCGCCTCGGCTGAGGCCACTGTCGGCTCTGGCGCTCATCTGGATACTCTGGAGAGCGTGGCCAGAATCCTTGGGAGCATGAGCGATGCAGGCTACCTGATAGAGGATCGGCCGGCCAATGGCAAAGAGCTCATTGCCACTATCATGGACCGTAAGGCCGTCTCCGAGTTTCGCTGGACGTCTGTGGAGGAGATCGTGAACAAGGGTGGGGCCCTGGCCATGGTGGACAAAGAGGAGTACGAATCGTGGTTCAATACCCTGCCGGAATTGGCCCGGAAAAAGGTTTGCGACGCCTGGGGCCGGCCACCCGGGGAAGAAAGAGACGGAGTCGCTCCCTCCATGGTCTTCGAGGGCAAGATGGTGATAACCGGCGTCCGGTACGGCAACGCCATCGTATGCGTCCAACCCAAGAGGGGCTGCGCCGGAGCCAGATGCGATGGCCAGGTCTGCCGTATTCTTCATGATCCCGAGGTCCCTCCGCCCCATCAGTACCTCGCCACCTATCACTGGATCGAGGAGATCTTTGGGGCAGATGTCATGGTGCACGTGGGAACGCATGGAAACATGGAATTTTTGCCGGGCAAGTCGGTGGGGCTTTCTGGAAGCTGCTTCCCGGACATCGCTGTGGGCGACATTCCATACCTTTACATCTATAACTCCGACAATCCGCCAGAGGGGGCTGTGGCCAAGAGACGCAGCTATGCCGTGATTGTGGATCATATGCAGACCACAATGACGGAGTCAGGAGTCTATGGAGACCTAAAAGAGTTGGAGGACAACATTGCCAATTATCGCCAGAACAAAGTATCGGAGAGAGCTTTGGCCCATGCCCTGGAGCACGTCATCCTCGATCTCCTCAAGAAGACCAACCTGGCCGAGGAGCTGAATCTGGAGGCGCTTATAGAATCCGGCATATCCTTCGAGAAGATTCTGGAACTGGCTCATGGAAAGATCTCAGAGATATACACCACGCAGATCCCGGATGGGATGCACATCTTTGGAGAGGTCCCCGGAGGAGAAAAACGGGTGGACCTGATCAAAGCCATATTGCACTTTGACTCGGAAACGAAAAAATTCCTCTCCAATCTCATGGATCGAACCCCTACAGATCAGGAGCTTGATCCTCTGGCCAGGGAATTCATCCGCTCGTTCCTGGCCGGCGAGACGGATCCAGCATCTCGAATTCTTGGCGAGCATCTGAAGAACCATGATCAAAAGGCCGTCTCCATTCTGAGAGAGAAGGTACTGGACCTCTCCTGCCGGATCGAGGCCTCCCGGGAGATGAAGAGCCTGCTGCATGGGATGGAAGGAGGCTTCATCGAGCCCGGACCCTCCGGTTTGATCACACGAGGAAAGCCAGATGTGCTTCCCACAGGCAGGAACTTTTACTCCCTGGACCCGGCGACTGTGCCCACCAAAGCCGCCTGGCGCGTGGGACGGAAGCTCGCTCACCTATTGATTACAAAATACGAAGAGGAGCATGGCAGAATTCCTGAGAACGTGGCCATGTACTGGATGGCCAGCGACATTATGTGGGCGGATGGGGAGCAGCTGGCTCAGATGCTCTTCCTTCTGGGTGTGGAGCCTCTCTGGAAGGGCGGGCGCGTGAAGGGTTACAGAGTGATGAGTCTCGAAGAGCTGGGCCGTCCCCGGATCGATGTTACCGTGCGGGCCAGCGGGATCACCAGAGACTGCTTCTACAACTGCATCGAGCTGCTCGACCAGGCCATTCGGGAGGTGGCCGCGCTCGACGAGCCAGAGGAGATGAACTTCCTCCGCAAGCACTCCGCCGGGGGCGATGCCCCTCGCATCTTTGCCAGCCGCCCGGGAACCTACGGCAATGGGGTGAATTTAGCGGTCTATGCCTCCGCCTGGAAGGAGGATAAAGATCTCACGGACGTCTTCATTCAATGGAACAGCTATGCCTACGGTAAGGATGTCTTCGGGCAGGAATCGGGGCAGGCTCTGCTGCAACAGCTCAAGAGCGTGGACTTGACCTTCAACAAGACAGTCACCGACGAGTACGACCTCCTGGGATGCTGCTGTTACTTCGGCACGCACGGCGGCTTGAACAATGCCGCCCGCGAGCTTTCGGGCCACGAAGTCTCATCCTACTACGGGGATACGAGAGACCGGGAGAAGGCCGTTATCAGAACCCTGGCCGATGAGATGCGCCGTGTGGTTCGGACACGGCTGCTCAATCCTAAATGGATTGAAGGGATGAAGCGGCACGGCTACAAGGGCGCAGGAGATATCTCCAAACGCGTGGGCCGGGTCTACGGCTGGGAGGCCACCACGCAAGAAGTGGACGACTGGATCTTCGACGACATCGCCAAGACATTCATCCTGGATGATGAAAACCGCAAGTTCTTCGAGGAGAACAATCCCTGGGCCATGGAGGAGATAGGACGCAGGCTTCTGGAAGCCAATCAACGTGGTCTGTGGAAGGCTGACCAGAAGGTGCTGGATGCTCTGAGGTCGAGTTACCTGGAGATCGAGGGCTGGATGGAGGAGAAGATGGGCGAGACAAAAGGAAGCTTCCAGGGGGGAGCCATCGATGTCATGCCATCGGAGCACGCCCGGGCCTGGAGGGAGATGATTTCTAAGGCCAAACACTGACTTTCGTAACCGTGAGGGCAATATATGCCCACAAAATATTTTTTGCTAATTGAACCAATCAGAAATTCCTTATACGATTTCAATATAATGATACAACCAAATGGAACCTCCAAAAACCCCAGTCACTCCAAATTCATCCAAGCCTCCGGCCAAGCTTGCAGGTGGAAAAGCGGCCGAAGTCCCGGTAGAGCTGCTGGAAAAGTCGCGCCAGAGCATCGATACCGTCCTTAGGGAGCTTGTTACTCGTCCGGATGGCTTGAGCCAGTCAGAAGCCGATTCTCGCCTGAAAGAGCATGGCCCGAATGAGATAGCCCGGGAGAAGCGCCAGTCCGGGCTTATGCGCCTGCTCAGCAATGTCAAAAATCCACTGGTCATTCTGCTCACTGCCCTGGGCGTGATCTCTTTTCTCACCGGTGACATGCGGGCGACGGCTGTCATCTTCATCATGGTGCTGCTGGGCCTGGTGCTGCGCTTTTATCAGGAGATGCGTGCCGATAATGCGGCGGAAAAGCTCAAAGCGATGGTCAGCAACACCGCGACGGTGGTGAGGGACGGCAAGGAATCTGAGGTTCAACTGAAGTTGCTGGTTCCGGGAGACATCATCCGGCTGGCTGCGGGTGATCTGGTGCCGGCCGACGTGCGGGTGCTGCTCGCCAAAGACCTGTTCCTGAATCAGTCGGCCCTTACCGGAGAATCCCTGCCTGTGGAGAAAAAAGCAGCATCACTACCTGCCGGGGATCAGAATCCTCTGGAGCTTGCCAACATCTGCTTTATGGGCTCAAACGTCGAGAGCGGATCAGCCACCGCCGTGGTGGTGCACACCGGCGAACAAACTTATTTTGGATCGCTGGCTGCCAGTATCGTGGGCCAGCGGGTGCTCACCAGTTTCGACAAAGGAATCAACCAATTCACCTGGCTGATGATCCGCTTCATTGCCGTGATGGTGCCGGCGGTCTTCCTCATCAACGGACTGACCAAGCACAACTGGCTGGAAGCTTTCCTTTTCGCTGTCGCGGTGGCCGTCGGGCTGACCCCGGAGATGCTGCCCATGATCGTGACCGTCAATCTATCCCGGGGCGCGCTCACGATGGCAGGCAAGAAGGTGATCGTCAAACGTCTGAACGCCATCCAAAATTTCGGCGCCATGGATGTCCTGTGCACAGACAAAACCGGAACCATTACCAAAGGAAAGATCGTTCTGGAAAAGCACCTGGACGTCAGGGGTGAGCCAAGCGAGAAGGTGCTGCACTACGGTTATCTGAACAGCTACCACCATACCGGTCTCAAGAACCTGCTCGACGAGGCGATTCTCGATCACGAGGAGCTGGAAGAACGCCTGAAGGCGGATGAAAAGTACCGCAAGATTGACGAGATCCCCTTCGATTTTGTGCGGCGCAGGATGTCGGTGGTGATCGAAGATGAAACCGGCCTGAACATTCTCATCTGCAAAGGCGCGCTGGATGAAGTGATGAGCCAGTGCAGCCTGGTGGAGATCAATGGCCAGGTCGTCGCCATGTCTCCTGAAGACGATGCTAAAAGCCGGCAGTTGGTAGGCGTTCTGAACGGTGAAGGATTTCGCGTCATAGCTCTGGCTCATAAAGAAATGCCAGGGGCGAAGGACGAACCGGTTTACTCGGTCAAGGATGAGTCGGATCTGATTCTGCTGGGCTTCCTGGCCTTCCTCGATCCGCCCAAGGAGACCACCATGGAGGCACTGAGGCGACTGCATGCCCTAAATGTGGACGTCAAGATCCTGACCGGCGACAATGAAATCATCACTGCCTACATCTGCAAACAAGTGGGCATGCCGGTGGATAATCTATTGCTCGGCTCCCAAATAGAGAAGATGGACGAGGAGCAACTCTGCGAAGCCGTCCGCTCTGCGAGCGTCTTTGCCAGGCTTGTTCCCGCCCATAAAGAGCGAGTGGTCCATGCTCTGCAGAAAAACGGTCATGTCGTCGGCTTTATGGGAGACGGTATTAACGACGCACCGGCTTTGAAGGCTGCCGATGTGGGCATTTCGGTCGATAGCGCCGTCGACATCGCTAAAGAGTCGTCCGACATCATTCTGCTGGAGAACAGTCTGCTCATACTGGAGCAGGGTGTGATGGAAGGGCGGCGGGTGTTCGGCAATATCATCAAGTACATCAAGATGGCTGCATCTTCCAATTTCGGCAATATGCTAAGCGTCGTTGGCGCCAGCGCCTTCCTGCCCTTCCTGCCCATGCTGCCCATCCAGGTGCTGACGAACAACCTGCTATACGATTTCTCGCAGACCACCATCCCCACAGACGAAGTCGATGCTGACTGGCTGGCCAAACCGCGCAAGTGGGCGATTGGCGACATCAAGCGTTTCATTCTGTTTATCGGACCCATCAGCTCGATCTTCGATTATGCGACGTTCTTCATTATGATCTACATCTTCCATGCCTGGACAAATCCCGCACTATTTCACACCGGCTGGTTCGTAGAGTCGCTCTTTACCCAGACTCTGATCATTCACGTCATCCGTACCAACAAGATCCCATTCATCGAAAGCCGTGCCAGCTGGCCGTTGATCGTCAGTTCATTGATTATTGTTGCCGTCGGCGCATGGCTGACGGTTTCACCTCTGGCCGAAACCTTGGGTTTTGTCCAGCTGCCGCCGAAGTTTTGGCTGCTCCTGGCGGTTATGCTGGTATGCTATGTGATTCTAACCCAGGTGGTAAAGACCTGGTTCATAAGGAGGTTTGGCGATTGATCGGCTTGATAATCCGATTTTATTATGATCTATTGGAGGGCATTCTATGAAAAAAAATGAAAATCAGCAGCGAGAGATTCTAGAAGAGATAGCAAATAGAGCAATGCTTGCAAGAGGATTGCTTCCCGACTTTTCCACTGACGTAGTTGCAGAGCTTGACAAAATTCAAGCACCTGCAACTACAAACATAGAGGAGGCGCGCGACTTGAGGGGCCTCTCTTGGGCTTCCATCGACAACGACGACTCCCGGGACCTCGATCAGCTAACCGTAGCGGAAGCTATGCCGGAAGGCAAAACAAAGGTAATGGTTGCCATAGCGGATGTGGACGCCCTCGTAAAAAAGGGATCCGCTGTCGATGAGCACGCAAGCGTCAACACAACGTCGATTTATACCGCTGCCAGGGTCTTTCCCATGCTTCCGGAAAAGCTTTCCACCAATCTGACATCCCTGAACTTCAATGAAGATCGTCTGGCAGTTGTCATAGAAATGGTGATCGGAACTGATGGATCGCTGGGGGATTCGAATGTATACCGGGCACGAGTCCGCAACCATGCCAAGCTTGCCTATGACAGCGTTGCCTCATGGCTGGACGGCGGAGCCATGCCGCAGGGTATCGCTAATGTTAGCGGACTGGCCGAGAACCTGCGCCTGCAGGACAAAACTGCCCAAACCATGAAGAATCTGCGGCAGGAACACGGTGCTTTAAGTCTTGAAACGATTGAGGCTCGACCGGTATTTGAGGGAGACTCCATACGTGATCTGCGAGTGGAAGAAAAGAACCGTGCCAAGGACATTATAGAAGACTTTATGATCGCCGCAAACGGCGTGACCATCCGGTATCTCTCCTCCAGGAAAATTGCTTCCATCCGTCGCGTGGTCCGGGTTCCAAAACGATGGGATCGAATAGTCGAGATTGCAGCAGAACACGGTTTCAGGCTCCCCGGCAGTCCGGATTCAAAAGCGCTGGAGGGGTTTCTGATGAAAGAAAAATCGAAGGATCCACTTCGATTTCCTGATCTGTCTCTGGTAGTGATCAAACTCCTGGGTTCAGGCGAATACTTAGCAGAACTTCCAGAAGATGCCGCCACCGGGCACTTTGGGCTGGCGGTCAAGGACTATACTCACTCCACAGCTCCGAATCGACGCTATCCGGATCTGATCACGCAACGCTTGCTGAAGGCCGCCATAGCCGCAGAGCCAATGCCATACAGCAAGAAAGAGCTGGATAATCTCGCGACCCAATGCACAGAACAGGAGGATTCTGCCAACAAAGTCGAACGGCAGGTCGGAAAATCCGCGGCTGCGCTCCTGCTTGAATCGAGAATAGGCGAGCATTTTGATGCTATGGTTACGGGAGCCTCCGCCAAAGGCAATTGGGTTAGGCTTCTCAACATGCCGATTGAAGGGATGCTGAAGAACGGGTTTGAGGGCATCGACGTCGGCGACCGGATTCGTGTGCAATTGATATCCTTGGACATCAAGAGAGGATTTATTGATTTTGCGAGGGTAGATCAGGAAAAGATATTGATATGAGATCGATTGAATGCGTTTCATTATTCAATCTCTATATCTTTCCAAAAAGTTTTTAGCTTAGTTTGGGAGATAGTTGTTCTGAGGATTGTCTTTCATAAGTTTCTTGCCCGGAGAACAGAATAGTGGAAGAAGATATGGATGAGATAGAGCGAAGCCCTGACAAACCTGATTCTGTATCCAGTTTGATGATGAAATCAGAATCAGAACGACAGTTAAACGGCATTGTGAGTTTCCTCCCAGACGCCACCTTCGCTATCGATAAAAAAGGCCGGGTCATTTCCTGGAACAGGGCCATGGAGAGTCTGACCGGCGTCAAGGCAGATGATATTCTGGGTAAGGGTGATTATGAGTATTCCCTTCCTTTCTACGGTTTCAGGCAACCTATTTTGATCGATCTGGTTCTCCAACCGGACCCGAACCTCGAAGCGGAATACGAGGCCATGGAAAGAGACGGCATGAGCCTCACAGGCGAGGTATTTATTTCTTCCTTTGGAACAAACGGCTCCCACATTTGGGCCAAAGCCTCTCCACTATATGATTCCAACGGCAACATATCCGGTGCGATAGAGTCCCTGCGAGACATTACGGAACGGAAGTATACGGAAGACGCACTCAAAGAGAGCGAGAGCAAATTCAGGCTGCTATTTGAGAGGTCAGCAGATGCCATGTTTCTGCTGGACGGCAGGAAGTTCATCGACTGCAACAATGCTGCCGTAGAGATGATGAAGTGCTCTTCCAAGGATGAGCTGCTGGATCTTCATCCTTCGGAAATATCACCTGAAAGACAGAGAGACGGTCGCAGCTCCCGTGAAAAATCGGAAGAGATGATTAAAAAGGCCTTTGAGAAAGGAACCCATAAGTTCGAATGGACTCGTCTCAGGTCAAACGGCGAAGAATTCCCTGTTATGATTACGCTGACCGTTATCCCATGGAAGGACGAGCAGATCCTCCATGTTACCGTGAAGGATATTACTGAACGCAAAGCTGCAGAAAAAGCTCTGCTGGAAAGCCGTGATCTCTACCGTAATTTGGTCGAAAACCTGAATGATATCATTCTCTTCATTGATCCATCCGGTCGCATTACTTTCATCAGTCCAGTCGTTGAACAGGTCTTTGGTTACAGCCCCCGGGAATTGATAGGACGGAGCTTTGAAGAATATGTATACAAGGACGATCTGGCCGGCGTGAAAGGAAAGTTTGAGCGAGAAATTACAAGGAGTCTCAAAACCTACGAATTCAGAGTTCTGGATAAGGAGAACCGGGTTAGATATGTCAGAGCATCTGGCAGGTTGTCGTACGATCCCGATTCGGTGAATGGCTCAATCGTGACCCTGATAGACATAACGGATCGCAAAAAAGCAGAGATGGAGCTAAAGGAGAGCGAAGATCGTTATCGCCTTCTTGTGGAATCCTCACCGGACGGCATTATAATCCACCAGGACGGCATTGTAATCTTCGCGAATAAGGCCGCAGCAGTTCTTCTGAATGCAGACAAGCCGGACGAGCTGGTGGGCAAACCGGTGATGAGTTTTGTTCATCCCGACTACATAAAGACGGTTCATGACAGGATTCATTCCACACAAAATGCTGGGGATGAGGCTCCATTAATCGAAGAGAAGTTTCTTGGAATTGATGGTATCGAGATTGAGGTTGAGGTAGCAGCAATTCCGTTTTCCCTAAAGGGCAAACCGGCAACGCAAGTGGTGTTCCGTGATCTCACCAAGCGAAAAAAGGCAGAGGAGGAGCTCGAAGAGTCAAGGGAATTTCTGGATAAAATAATCAACTCCATAGGCGATCCGGTATTTGTCAAGGACCGGCAGCATAGATTTATTCTCGTCAATGATGCGGAATGCAAAATGCTTGATCGTCAACCCAACGAAATCTTAGGTCGAACTACTTACGATCTCTTCCCAACCAAAGAGATGGCTGACACTTCCTGGGAAAAAGACGAGATGGTTTTCGGGACCGGCGAAGAGAACTTAAACGAAGAAAAAATCATTACTGCTTCCGGTGCAACTTGCACCGTCCTTGTCAAAAAGACCCTTTATACAGATAATGGCGGAAATCAGTTCCTTGTTGGAGCCGTGACGGATATTACCGAGCGCAAGCAGGCTGAGAATGACCTCAGAGAAAGCGAAGAGAGGTATAGATCTCTCTCTGATGCTATGCCTGATTTAGTCTTCATTATCAATAAAGATGATCGGGTCGAATATGTCAACAATGTTGCTGCAAAATATCTTGATCTTCTGCCCGAAGAGGTTACTGGCAGAGCACGAAGCGAGCTATTTCCCTCAGAGGCATCCCTTTCTCAAGCGCTAGAACTGCAAAAAGTGTTTGAAAATGGCGAAGCTGTTCGTAATATTGTTGAAAAATCTGCTTTTTGCGGCAGGGATGTATGGCTGGATACTCAGATCGTTCCTCTGAAGACGAAATCCGGCCTTGTAACTGCGGTCATGGGAGTATCTCGAGACATTACAACTCTCAAGCAATCCGAAGAGATACTGAGAAAGGCCAAGGAAGCGGCTGAAGCCGCGACCAGGGCCAAGTCTGAGTTCCTGGCGAACATGAGCCATGAGATAAGAACACCCATGAACGCCGTCATCGGCATGACCGGCCTTTTGCTCGATGAGGATCTCACAACAAACCAAAAGGAGTGTTTGGAGACAATTCGCAGAAGCGGTGATGCTCTGCTGTCTATCATAAATAACATCCTCGACCTTTCTAAGATTGAAGCCGGTGTGAACGATCTGGAATATCAGCCCTTCGAATTGCATAGATGCGTAGAGGCGTCCCTGGATCTGGTATCGGCAGATGCCAATAAAAAGGGCATAAGTGCAAAATGCGAGTTCCAAGACAGTGCACCTGCAGTGATTTTAGGCGACCCCACCAGGCTTAGCCAGATCCTGGTCAATTTGCTCAGCAATGCAGTGAAGTTCACCGAGAAGGGCGAGATTTCTGTGTCCGTCTCCGGCAAGAGGCTCGAGGGCGAAAACTATGAGATTCATTTTGCCGTTAAAGATACCGGAATTGGAATCCCCAAGGACAAGATGGGACGCTTATTTCAGTCCTTCAGCCAGATCGATTCCTCGACAACGCGAAAATACGGTGGCACCGGCCTCGGTCTTGCGATAAGCAAGAAGCTTGTAGAGATGATGAAAGGAACGATATGGGTTGAGAGCGAAGACGGTAGCGGCACCACCTTTCACTTTACTATAGAGGCGGAAAAGACTCTCCATGAGCCCATTGATATCGATAGGCTCTATTCCAAGTCCAATGCCTTCATTCATGGGAACCAGGATCATCATCATCTGGGCATACTGCTTGCAGAAGACAATTTGATTAACCAGATGGTGACTCAGAAAATGCTCAATAAATTAGGGTACCGGGCAGACATAGCAAGCAACGGCATAGAGGTCCTGCAAGCGCTGGAGAGGCAATCGTATGACTTCGTTATTATGGATGTGATGATGCCGGAAATGGATGGATTGGAGGCCACAAGGGAGATACGCAGGCGCTGGCCGGAGAGCGGACCAAAGATAATCGCCATGACCGCTTCAGTTCTGAAAGGTGATCGAGAGATGTGTCTTGCCGCCGGCATGGATGGATATATCAGCAAACCCACGAGGCTAGTGGAGCTGAAGTCTGCGCTGGAGTCTCACGTAAGCCTGCAGAAATAGCGAATAGGCAAATCCAGGACAATCACGGCATGCTCACTGTTTTCTCACCAACAAGATGAATCTCAGATTGCTTTCGGTATACTAAACGGGTTTTTTGTGTTTCTAAATATGCAAAATCCTTATCAAAATGCATTTTGGGCATATCTTTATCAATATTGGAGTACATTGTATTCTAAGAGGTTAAATCATGAAATCTAAGAGAATACTTATCATGCTGATTGCAATTTTTGTGGTTTCTATGGTTGCATCTGCCCAGGAAGCCAACATTCAGCAATTAAAACAGACGACCGAAAATTCGGCGAAAAATCTGACCAGCTACACCTATTCCAGGTCAGCGGAGAGTATGCTTATTTACTCCAACAATACACTTCGCAAAGAATATGATGTTTATAAGACTACTATGGGTAAGGTAGACCTGGTGAATAAGAAAGGATGGTGGGGCTCTAACCTCACTGATGAAGAGACTGGCGATGTTCTCACCTGGGAAGGCTATTTCATAAACGGTTCAGAGTACTGGAAAGAGAGTATGAACTGGACAAGTCTTAATGTCACCGACACCGCTCAAGTCTTACAGGCTTACAACGAGATTCCCGGCCAGGTCAACCTGATCAAATACTCCAATATGAAGATCGTGGGCATGGAGAAGATGCAGGGCGAGGATTACTACAAGATCACAGGCTCACCTATTCCCTCGATCTATTCAGGAATGACCGGCTTACAGCTCCTGGCAGCTTACTTCCCGTCACCCTTTGCGTTGCCTGATAAGCTGAAGAATGGAACTCTCGATATCAGCAATACAAGCCTGATGAACAACAGCCGAATAACTCTAGCCGCCTGGATCTCCAAAAATGATTCGACCCTGAGAAGGTTGGATATCAACTCGAGCCTGACCGTTACTCCCAAGATCCTTAACATCTCTTCACCAGACTTCAAAATTATGAGCACTATCAATGAGTCCACCGTATATAGAAACTTTGGCTCACCAGCGAAGATCCTGCTTCCCAAAGATGCTCAAAATGCCTCAACATCCCGAATGATTGGTGCGAATTGGAGATGGGCTCTGTTTGGATCGATAAGGCCTTGAATGGAGTGAAGAAGATGACAGGTAATTTCAATATTGGGAAATCATGGTCCAAGTTAGCATGGCTTTGTATTGCGGTCCTTCTCAGCACTTGTTCGCTGAACGTGATGGGCCAGGTCGTGGATACTTCGGGTCCGGACAGGGCTTATTGCGTAGGCACGGGTAATCTCTATGCGACAACTCCAGGAATTAACAACGGCAAACCGGTTTGCCAGTTCGCAGGCAATGCCTGGTGCGATGCACATGCCTTCTTTACTGGAAACTGTACTGGTAGCACCAGCCCCCATTACGCTGGCTACAACACGCCTATGAGTGCACTGGATATTGCTGATGCGACCAAGACATGCCAGACAAGGGGTGGCCAGGTTCAAAATGTACACACGCCTTACGGAGACGTTAACCTATGCGTATTCCCGGATGGTACTTCAGTCGACCTCAGGTCGCTGAGCAGAGTCGTCTATAGCAACGGGATCAATGGTGGTATGCCTGACAACGGAATCTACTACATGCCTGATAACGGAATTTACGGCACGCCGTATAACGGAATCTACAATACGCCCTATAACGGATATGACCCCATGACCGGCAACGGACTCTATGATGCAAATGCCTGGTACTACGGTGCCTATGCATTTCTGAATTCGCCCTAGCTGGGCTTAAGGCAAATCGATAAAATATTTTTTATTTTTTCTCTTTGGCTGAATCTCTGTGAAGTATTGTTGCAGTCAAAAAGGGAAACGCAATTGAAGACCAAAAGCCGCTTGACGGATGCAGAACCAGCGAGCAGTATCATTCTCCAGTCAGGTGCACTTATTGTTCTCCCTATTCGCGTTCAACCCTTGTTCTGATGGGATAATTTCCATGATGTTCAGTGGCAAGGTTAACGTTGCTTGTATTCAAATTCGGATCAACTCTGGAGAGAACGTCTACAAGTTCTGGTTCTGACAGATTTCCCAGTTGTCTGTCGACGAGCTTTCTCTTCTCGAATATCAGAATGGTCGGGTATCCTGTGATATTGTACATCACTTCTGTTCTCCGATTCAAGTCCATGTCAATTTGACCGACAGCGATCTGGCCGTTGAGGTCATTAGCCAGCTTATGAATTGTGGTGTTCAAACGTATGCAGGGCTCACACCAGGGTGCATAGCAATCGAGTATAAAGAAAGGATGCGTATCTATTGTTCGGTTAAGAGTGCTGTCGTTTACCTCAAAAATATCGGTCGAGTTACTAGATGCATTCGTCGCAACTGAGTTCTGAATGAAGATCAATAATAGAGAAACCAATATCAAGCATGCATGTATCCGGTTGATGGACATCCTATCCCTCCCTTAATGTCTCTTAAAAGAGATAACGGCAAGACAATTAAAGATTTCGATGATGAACTGAATGAATAAATCATTCTTCGGGATATCCGATTTTATTGCCATTAGCCAAATTTATTTGACGACAAATCCCGAAGAGGCAGGGTTTGGATTTCTAGCAGAACCGTTTTAAGTCTGGCAGGATATGCCGAATTGGACCCAAACGGCAAATATGGGCCGGATAAGTGATAATGAGAAAATACCTGAGTCTCGTAGTGATCCTTGCCGTGATTCTACTAACAGCTCTGGTGTCTCTGCCAGCATTGGCAAAGCCGGAGAGCTTTGAAATTGGATCGTATAAAGTAAGCTACGACCTAAACAGCACGTCGGAGCATAACATATCAATTGCTAAACCCAGGTACTCGGAGACATTCGGTGGAATCATGTATGTCGGCTATGGGGCGCAGGTGATTTCCGCAGAGGCGCACTTTCTCATAACGATAGCGATCATAGAATACAAATACCCAATCTTGCTGGAACCCTCAACTGGGGCGACGAATAAGCTTCTCTCTGAAAATAGCGATTGCCGGGATGTCGTCACTGTTCGGCGCAATATAGACGGACACCAGGGCTACATCACAAACAGTAGCGATTGCCGGAATGATACGCACGGTTTTGTTGCCCAATTTCTCCTCGATGGCCAGGAAGATTCGGGAAAAACAGAATGCCTCATCGCCTCAACCTACCCCTGGGAGAACGGCACATCCAGCCTGCTGGAGACTATCCATATCAAGAGACTGTCCGGCCAGCAAAAATAATAGTAAACGCACCGGGCCTGGAAGCCCTGGCTGCATCTGCTGCGTTCTCGCTTTGCGTCTCACTATTTTCCAAAGTACTTAACGACTTCCTTCAACCGATCGCGTATGGGGAGCTTCTGCGGGCACTTCTCCAGGCACTCGCCGCACTCCTGGCATTGGGATGCGAATTCAGGCTTTCCAGAGAGCATGCCGCCCAGGACTATATTGTAGTTAAATTTGGCAACCTCCGGGGCGTCAAACATGCAGGCTGTATTGTACAATTCAAAGCATTCGGGGATACTGACGCCGGAGGGACAGGGCATGCAATACTTGCAGCCGGTACACGGAACTTTCATTCTCTTACCGTATTCTGCCTTAACCCTCTCAAAGAGATCGAGTTCCGTCTGAGAGAGCGAGTCTGAGACTCCTTTATTAGCATAAGCGATGTTCTCTACGACCTGCTCCCAATCCGACATGCCGGAAAGGACAACTGTTACTTCAGGATGGTTCCAAACCCACCGCAGCGCCCACTCGGTTGGGCTACGGGTGACAGGAGCACTTTTCCATGTATCGCCAATGGCAGGGATCTCTTTGCTCAGCATACCTCCTCTTAATGGTTCCATGACAACAATCCCTAGACCCTTCCCGGCCGCATATTTGAGCCCCTCTGTTCCCGCCTGGTACCCTTCGTCCATGAAGTTGTACTGGATCTGGCAGAAGTCCCAGTCGTAGGCATCCACAATCTCCTTGAACAATCCCAGTTCGTCATGGAACGAGAATCCTGCGTATCCTATCCTGCCGTCATTGATGGCATCATCCAGAAATTCGGTTACCTTAAGCGGTCGAAGTTTGTCCCAGAACTGCCTCATGAGTCCATGGACAAGATAGAAGTCGATATGGTCGGTCTGCAGTCGTTTTAGCTGCTCGTTCAGGTATTTGTCCATATCCTCACGTGATTTGATCATCCAGCTGGGCAGCTTCGTGGCAAGATTTACCTTCTCACGGTACCCATCCTGAAGAGCGCGGCCCACAAACGGCTCGCTCTCGTTGTTATGATAAATATAGGCAGTGTCGACATAGTTCACGCCTTTATCGATGGCATATCTCAGCATCTTTGTGGCATGCAGCTCATCGATCTGGCCGTTCTCCTTCATGGGAAGGCGCATGCATCCGAATCCTAAGATCGAGAGCCTGGAATTCGCCTTCTTCATACTTCTGTAGAGCATAGTTCGCCTCGAAATGATTGTCTTTCAGCTTTCTTTATCAACAGTCTCAACTTTATGAGCCATCCTCTCTCGCAATTCATCTATGTTCAGGGGATTAAGAGGCTTGCATATAATCTCGTTCACCCTGAGCCTTCGTAAGTGCTGAGTCGAAGCCGCCTGCATTACCATGGCGGTATCCGATCCCCAAGCAGTCCCGGCAATTGCTATCACCTTTTCACCAGCTGCCACAAGTCCGGCATCCGTAACCATGAGGACGATTTCAAAGCAGACCTTTGCACCCTGACAGAAGCAGCGCAGGAGGTTGGCCATTGCGGTTGCATTATTTGAACCATAGAAATCGTCCGTATGGAAGAGCATGGTGCCAAAATGAACCTCATGCCCTGATGCCCGCAGGGCCCGGACAAGCTCCTCTGGAAATGGATTCTTCTCTCTATAGAAGTCGAACTGATGGGGAACTACTATCAATTTGACGCCTTTGTCCCCGAAGAAATCCATGGCCTTTCTAGCAGTAGCACCGGTGGTGGAGGCGAGCACTATTTTCTTTATCCCCAGAATATCCTGTCTCTCTTGCACCAGCTTAAAGACGGCATCGGTGTTATCAGGCCCGCCCTCTTCGAAGTAGACTATCTTGCTTTCCATTTTGTCAGCACCCTTATTCCTGTTGGATTCGATTCAATATCTTTATTTCCCTGAACTTTTAAAACCTGATTTTGGGCAGCACTGCCGGAAGCTTGAGGTTCGACGTAGTTCGACTGAAACTTATTTGAATTATGCAAGCGCTGCATAATAGATATTTCGATATTGGAGAAATTATCATGCTCGACATATTGAGAAACCGGCGCAGCATTCGAAGGTTCACAGATAAAGAGATAGAACAGGAATTGATCGAACAGCTCAAAGAGGCTGCTCTGCGCTCGCCAACGTCCCGCGGCATCAACCCCTGGCGCTTTCATTTTGTCACCGATAGGGCGTTGCTGGAGGAGCTCTCCCGGGCCAAAGAAAGTGGCTCAAGTTTTCTGAAAGGAGCACGACTGGGTGTGGTCATCTCCGCTGTGGAAGGAGAGTCTGATGTCTGGGTCGAGGACTGCTCCATCGCTTCGATTATCCTGCAGCTTACAGGCCAGAGCCTGGGTCTTGGCTCCTGCTGGGTCCAGATCAGAAACCGGATGCATGACAGCCATCTGTCAGCTGAGGATTATATCAAAGAGGCACTCGATCTGCCCGAAAATATGAGGGTGGAATCCATGATCGCCTTCGGCTATCCAGACGAGAAAAAAGCGCCCGTTCCCAAAGAGAAGCTTCAATATGAAAAGATCTTATGAGGGCGGCCCCGTGAAGTGATGCGAACCTTTTGCTGGAGGATCATAAAGCAATTCTCGAACAACCAAACGGCTGCGCATCCTGCTGCAAGCCGCGAGGTTACTTCATGAGGCAGAAATCCGTTGTGATGCCAACTCTGCCATTCGGACCGAATTGTCAGTTGTTCTGCGTGCCGATTTCTTGATCGATGCCGCCCCCAGGGCTCCAGACAGCGAGCACGCACGGCCGAGAGAGGCCACCCGCGACCCCCACAGAACAGGAACATAGCGGCCAGAGCGAGCCCGAGCTCATACGAGCTATGCAACATAAGCTTCTGCCAATCAGATAATGTGGATGGGGATCAGAGGTCAAAAGTTTAAAAAACATAGGCAAGAAATAAACGAGAACGCCATTAATATGAAATGTCATGCATCGGCAACAGCTTCTGCGACTCTTATCTTGGCTGGTTCATTTTTCATTTCAAAAATTCCATCAGCTTCTTGTTTCAATAGACTCTGAGATTCATTTGGATACTTAGAGAGATCATAAACTACAGCAAACATTTCTACCTGAGGATTTACTCGTCGCCAAAGAAGAGGGTCTAATAGCTTTGAAGCTATATGCTGCCGTTTGTCTGAAGTGCTGGAATTAGCGTGGCTAATAATCTGCATTAATCTATTTTTATTAGAGGGAGACATATCGCTATGTATTGTGATTCCATCTAGCTTAATTGATCGGGGTTTGGTTAAATTTAGCGCCCATCCAATGGGATCATCCCTTGGACGCTCTGGATAGTCATTGATCAGCGTATCTAAAATAGCCCTTCGTACTGTTTGTGGAAATTTATCTTCTGTATCAGATATGGGTTTAGCCTCGAAAAAAGTAGGCAGCCTAGAAATACCTTGTACATATTTGAGAATGCCTTCCGGTGAATCCAGATAGCATAGATCAAGACTACCTCTTATTTGCTGGATATTATAGCGTTCAAAATAGTCTATTTTATAGGGCCAGAATTCAAAGTCCTCATTAGCCCTCAAAGAGCTGATCTGATTAAGAGTTTGGCCTCCGTCTGTTATGTGACCTTCTTCCGTAATATAAATGGAAACAGGTGCACCCATCCAATCGAGATATGGAGTAGTCACCTTAATGGCATTTTTCCGGACCAAAGAGTATTCTATGCTATTGCAAATTGCTTCTTTTATTTTCGAAAAGAGGGCGTCTTGATTTTTATTCATAGAACTCCTCTAATCCCTTCTGCAAAGCCCTTTTTAATGGCATTTCAATAGCATTCAATCTTCCATCACTAAAATAGTAATGGTTTAAAAAGGCTTCCAAGAGCTCTGCAGAATTCATGTTCGCCCAAAGACTTGCAGGCACAGGTCGTCGTGTTCCTGGAGCACCATTTATTCTATGAAAAAAGTCAAGCTCATGAAAGTGCGGATGATCTTCAAGTTTTCTGCCATCTGCCGCTCTAAATGGTCCGCTATGCGACTGATGTGCCATTAGTAGATAGTCGAAGCCGTCTGGTTTTACGTAGATTTTGAATCCTTCATATTCAACATAATAACCTGAAATATGTAGTTTATCAGCATAATGGTTAGGCAGGATATCGGAAGACACTTTATGGGCATCCAAGTTTACGGCGTCTTCATCGCTGCAATATGGACATTGCGTAAGCTCAAGCGGGCCGCCTTCAATCACTTTCGGACTTTCCCCCAACCATGCCTCATATATTACAGGGTCTAGCCTAACCGGTCCGTCCCTTCTAGCCGTGTATAATCCCTCTATTTATGAAGTAAATTCCTCTTCACCAAGAAATAGTTTGGGGTTTAAAAGTTCGAATCACTGGTTACAACCCTCCAATTGGCGAGACCTTTCTTTTGGCGATAAATTTTTATTGTATGTCTCTATATTCAGAATAAGCACTTCACTCCGCGAAGGATATCTTATGGGAAAAAATCGCAAATTAATGATACTAATAGTTTTATGTATCGCATTGAGCCTGGGGAGCATCATACTCCAAGATTCGAATAGCAGTGCAGGAAAAAATTGCCCCTATTCCAATATCAGCATCCATTCCATTCAGGGAGCAGGGCACAGGTCACCCCTTGCAGGATGCAGCGTCTCAGGGATTCAGGGCATTGTAACCCTTGTTACTTCCAAGGGATTCTTTATGCAAGACCCGAGTCCAGATAATGATAACCGCACTTCAGAAGGCATATTGGTATATACCGGGAGCCCGCCAAAAAATGTAAAGAAAGGAGATTTGGCAAACGTAAATGGAACTGTAAATGAGTATTTTCAGAACGGAAGACCTTTGAGCCTCAGCGTAACGGAAATTGTCAATCCCACTTATACTACCAGGCACAGCAATATCGCGTTGGCTCCTGTCCTCCTCGGCATAGGCGGCCTGGTCCCGCCGGATACTGTTATTGAGGATGATGCTTTTGGGAACATCTCAACTAATAATTCTTTTGATCCCGGAACAGATGGTATCGATTTCTATGAAAGTCTGGAGGGCATGAGCGTCTTGATAAACAATGCAGTCGTTGTCGGCCCTGCCAAGTCCACCTACCATCCTGTCGTATATGTCTTGAGTGACAACGGCAGCCTGGCGAGCATCAGAACTCCCGGCGGCGGCATCATATGTAGACCTGGAGATTACAACCCGGAGCGAATAGCCCTAGACTTCTTTACCAATTCAACCCAGGCCGTCAATGTTGGAGACCTCATCAAAGGTCCAATTGTCGGAGTGATTGATTATTCAAAGTACAATTACGAGATCGTGGTAGACAAAAATACGCCTCTAGCACTTACACATGGCCCCAGCAATAGCAGCCACGATAGCAGCTACGGTAGCAATAACAGTATCAATGACAATAGAACTCAATGTGCTGCTGGGGATCAGATCACCATCGCGGCCTATAATGTCGAGGACCTTTCGTATAATCTAAAAACAAAAAAATTTGGAACCCTGGCGCAACAGATCGTGGAAAATCTCAGCGCCCCAGATATCATTGCGCTTGAGGAGATAAAAGGCGACAACAGCACGAAAGATGGATCAGACATCTACAAGACTCTAAATCTACTAACTGAGAATATCAGTATTGCAAGCAATGGCAAGCTCCATTATAGTAATATTAGCATTCCTGATAAGAATAGTACCATGAATGTAGCCATCCTCTACAGAACAGATCGCGGATTATCCTTCCGGGGTCTTTCTACAGGAAATCCCAGGGAAGATGTTACTGTGACCCGTGGCCCTCATATTTCACCAAATCCGGGCTGGATTTACCCCCTGGATCCGGCATTCGAAAATGGTCTGCGCAAGCCTCTGGCAGCAGAGTTCGCTTTCGAGGGCCAGAGTCTTTTCGTAATCGCCAACCACTTTAAGGCCAAAGACGACAAGGATGATAGACTCTTCGGGGAGTATCAACCTCCTAGATCAATTACGGATGATAAGCGTCATAAGCAGGCCCAGATAGTTCATAACTTTGTTAGAGAAATCCTAAATTCTAACTCCACTGCAAACGTAGTCGTCCTCGGCGACCTCAATGATTTCCAGTTTTCTGAGACGTTGAACATCCTCAAGGGCAATTTGCTCACAAATCCCCTGGAAAATCTGCCCATTAAAGAGCAATATACTTACAATTTCGAAGGCGACTCTCAGGCCCTGGATCATATACTTATCAGCAAGAACCTGGGTCACATGTCCCCGGAGTTCAAAGCAGTGCATATAAACGCCGATTTCGGAATCCAGACCAGCGATCATGATCCCGTAGAACTGAGGCTGAAGTTCCCTTAGAGCCGGAGCGAACCGGTTTGATGGCTATGCCAAGCCACCATCCACTATTTTTTGCCGATCCGGTCTATTATTGCAATATTGCAATACAGAATGGGTCCCGGCTCCATGGCTCTACCACAGGGTATATTTCGTTTGCTTCCCATAAGCCTGCTGCAAGCTCAATTAGTGAGGCGGAAGACGATGGGAGTTTCAACGGCCAAGGTATTGGTAATAAGCACATTCTTGATCATAGGGATGGTACTGGCAGGGGTTCTGATGCAGCCCAAAACGTCAATGGACGCATGGAATGTCAAAGAGGGCGACTTTCCAGCCAACGCAAGCCCGGAAGAGAGGCTGACCTTCTTGCTCAGATACGCCATCCTTGCACCCTCCAGCTACAACACCCAGCCCTGGAATTTCAATATCTCTGGAACTGAGATTGATATCTTTGCCGATAAATCGGGTTGGCTGCAAGTTGCAGACCCGGATTATAGGGAGCTCTACCTGAGCCTCGGCTGTTGCCTCGAAAATTTGCGGGTTTCGGCAGACCATTTTGGATACAACTGCAGCGTTGCATATTTCCCGGGACCGAAAGATCTTGTGGCCAGAGTTGTATTGCAGCCCGGGGCTTCGCCCACGCTTGACCCCCGTCTCTTTTCCGCTATCCCTTCCCGCCTTACCAATCGCAACCTCTATGAGGGGCGTGCCATTAAAGATGCGGATCTGATAACCCTCCAGAGCTTCGGCCTGGATAAGGATATTCGAACCAGCCTGGTCACCGATTCCACCACTAAGAAAAAGTTCCTTGATCTTATCGTCCGTGCGGATCAGATCCAGTATTCCGATGCCAACTTCAAGAGCGAGCTGGGCCACTGGCTGAGCCAGGGGAGCATGGGGCCAACCGGCGTCCAGGCCAAAATCGATCAGATGAATGTGGTCTTTCTGGACAACGGACCTGAACAGATCAGAATGGATTCCGAACTTATCAATAGCACACCTTATTTGGGCTTTATCAGCAGCAACGGAAACGATAGTAAATCACAGGTTTTGGCCGGAGAGACCCTCGAGCGTCTCTGGCTTGCGGCCACCGCACTGGGTGTGAGCCTGCATCCCATGAGCCAGGCACTGGAGGTGCAGGAGACAAAGAATGAGCTTGACAAGCTTTTGCCAATCGAAGCCGGAAGCACGCAACATGTGCAGCAAACCTTCCGGCTGGGCTATGCGGGGCCCGTCAAGGAGCATACGCCAAGAAGGCCGCTTGAAGATGTTCTGATAAAGGAGTAGATATGGTTCCTCGCTGTATCGAGTGGGTAATAGATCGTAGAGCCCTCTGTGAGTCCTCCGTGCGCTCTGTGCCTCTGTGGTGGTAGTTCGTGACCATTGGTCATAAACCAGTGGCTAACGACGTTTCAACCACAGAGACACAAAGTT
>Ga0114951_10000865_pt1 | contig 40101 bp, 45 predicted proteins | sample AM7aDNAmetaG_FD_88677 | JGI IMG/M metagenome (GOLD analysis project Ga0114951, IMG submission 88677) | Freshwater microbial communities from Finland to study Microbial Dark Matter (Phase II) - AM7a DNA metaG | ecosystem: Environmental > Aquatic > Freshwater > Lake | place: Finland: Lake Alinen... | reverse complement strand
TGCGGAGACGAAATTGCGGAGACGAAATTGCGGAGACGAAATTGCGGAGACGAAATTGCGGAGACGAAATTGCGGAGACGAAATTGCGGAGACGAAATTGCGGAGACGAAATTGCGGAGACGACCCGGACGTTTTTCTCGAATGACCTCATGGCGAGGCGCATTTAGAGGGAAAAATCAGAGGAAAAGCAAGATCATTCGCCGCACATAATGTCAGTCGGCGTAGCGCAGCCAGCGGGCGATTTCCTCGAAGTTGCGGGCTTTGAACTGCGCGCCGCGGACTTCCTCGGGGCGGAGCATGGTGAGAAGCGCGCAGCAGGTGGCGCCGGAGGCCACGCCGGCTTCGATGCCGGGATGGGAATCCTCGATGACAAGGCAGTCGCGGATCGGCATGTTGAGACGGCGGGCGGCTTCCAGAAAAATCTCCGGGTCGGGTTTGGGTTGCGCCACGTCGTCCACGGACACGATGGCATCGAAATACTCGCGTGCGCCGATTCGCTCCAGCACGGCGTCAATGAACGCGCGGGAGGCGGCGCTGGCCAGCGCGGTCGGCAGCTTGCGGGCGCGGACGCGGCGGGCGAATTCGAGGAAACCCGGAATCGGCTCGGCGACGCGGCTGGCGATCTGGCAGGTGAGGGCGATCTTGCGGCGGAGCCATCGCTCGACCTCCTCGCGGGAGGGTTCGCGGCCGTGGTCGCGCTCGGCGAGGATTTCGCGGAGGAGGACTTTGGTGGCGAGGCCGAAGTGGCGTTGCACGTCGAGAGAGCGGCGCTTGGTGCCCATCTCGACGAGGAGGATTTTCCAGGTGTCGAGATGGAACTGCATGGAGTCCACGACGACGCCGTCCATGTCGAAGAGGATGGCGCGGATGTTGGGAGGAGTCATGGGAAATGGAGTGGTGGAGTGGTGGAGAATTGGAGTAATGGGGAAGGAGTGTTGGGTTTGGCGGAACGCTAGTCAGTATTTCGGTAAATCAATACTCCAACACTCCAATACTCCATCTTGTCTTCAGTGTCCCGATGCTTGACCGTGGCCGGCGAAATAATAGCCGAGGCCGTAGGTGACGATGGCGGCGAGGATGCTGACGGCGGTCATCTCCAGGCCGCTCTTGAACCAGTTCAGGCCGGTGACGAGCGTTTTGGCCGCGCCGACGATGAAGTGGGCCGCGATGCTGATGCCGAGCGACCACGCCACTGCCGTCATGCCGCTGGTGAAGAAGAACGGCACCAGCGGGATGAACGCGCCGACGGCGGTGGAGACGGCGGCGGAGACGGCCGACAACCACGGGTTCGGGAAGGAGCTTTGCGAGAGGCCGAGTTCCTCGTGCATCTTGGTTTCCAGCAGATGCTCGGGGTTCTCGGCCATGCGCTTGGCGAGCATCTTCGCTTCTTCCTCGGAGAAACCTTTGAGCTGATACATCAACTCCAGTTCCTCGCGCTCCTCGGTGGGATTGAGTTCGATCTCGCGGCGCTCGCGGGTGACTTCGGCCTCGAACGCCTCGCGCTGCGACTTGGCCGCGAGCCACGCGCCGGAACCCATGGAGAGCGCGCTGGCGATCATGCCGGCGAGACCCGACGCCATGACGACGCCGCTCTGCGCGCCGTAGCCGGCCATGCCGCTGACGATGCCGAAGACCGCGCCGAGGCCGTCGTTGATGCCGTAGATGGCACTGCCGAGCCAGCCGCCGGTGGCGTGGTGCCGCTCGTGCTTGATGAGAATGCTGAGCCGGCCGCGCGGGTCGGTGGGACTGGGCGGCGCTTGGAGCATCGCGGCGAGGGTGCGGCCATGGCTGCTTTCCTCCTCGGCGATGGCTTCGGCCATTTGGACGGTCTGGTCGTCGCCGAAACGTTTGAGTTCGGCCAGTTGAATCCCGATGCCGACCTCTTCCTCCTGTTCCATGCGGCGGACGGCGGCGTTCACGCCGAGTTGGCGGTAGAGCCATTTGCGCCACATGCTGCACTGGCCCGCGCTCGCCGGGGGCGGCTCGACGCCAAGGTCTTTCAGTTTCTTCGTCCAGATGGCAGCGTGCTTGGCCTCGGCGTCGGCCATTTTCTTGAGTACGCCGCTGCGATGCGGGTCGCGCTCCAGCGTTGCCAGGTAGTCGTAAATCTCCGCATTGCGCCGCTCGGCTAGCACGTTGTTCAACAACGCCTTCACGAATTTATCGCGGTCGGCGGCAGTGGTTGATGTCGGGGTCGTCATAAGATCAAGAGCGAAGCATGGAGCATTTTGCGGCGGCGTGCAAGTTCGCGGCGGATAGGAGAGGGGACGATTGAGGCGGAACGACGCGGTTGAAGCGCGCGGTCCTTGTTGTAGCCGCCGACGTGAGGAGAACTCCACCAACTCGGCGTTGACGCGTCCGGGCCATGAACTTGGTTGCCCCGCACGCTAAACATGAAGCCGAAGGCTTTGGACTGCTGCGAGCATCGCAGCTTTCGCTGTCAGCCCACCAGCGGTGCCAGCGGCAAAAGCTGTAGTTCCTACAGCAGTCCAGAGCCTTCGGCTTCATTTGAAATGCCAGAGACAATGCCGGTGGGTGTCTCCCACAACACCGTATTACAGGGACTTCTTTTGACGCCGTTCTGGCTGGCAGGTTCATGGATAGGCGGATGGCCCACACTTGGTGAACGCCTCCGCCTCACGTCGGCGGCTACGCAAGACAAAGGCGGGGGGGCGAATTTGGTTCTTCGCTGAGGCGGGCGGATTCTGGTATTTGTTCCGGCGAAACATGCGAATCGTTTTCATGGGAACAGCGGATTTCGGCGCGTCTTGTCTGGAGGCGCTCGCCGGCGCGCGCGAACATCAACTCGTCGGCGTCGTGACGCAGCCGGACCGGCCGGCGGGGCGGCGGCAGGCGTTGACGCCTCCGCCGATCAAGACGCTGGCGCTCAAGCACGGGCTGTCGGTGTTTCAGCCGGAGAGAATCCGGCGGCCGGAAGCGGTCGAGCAACTTCGCACGCTCGCGCCGGAGTTGATTGTGGTGGTGGCCTACGGGCAGATTTTGCCGAAGGACGTGCTGAGTTTGCCAAGGCTCGGCTGCGTCAACGTCCACGCGTCGCTGCTGCCGCGGTGGCGCGGCGCGTCGCCGATTCAGGCGGCGTTGCTGGCCGGCGATGAGTTTACCGGCGTGACGACGATGTTGATTGACGAAGGATTGGACAGCGGACCGATGCTGTTGCGGGAAAGAGTGGAGATTGATCCCGATGACAACGCGGCGTCGCTGCACGACAAACTCGCCGCGGTCGGCTCACCGTTGCTGATGAAGACACTCGCGGGGCTTGCAGACGGCACGCTTCAGCCGACGCCGCAACCGAGCGAGGGCGTGGTTTGCGCGCCGAAAATCAAAAAAGAGGACGGCTTGGTGGATTGGACGCAACCGGCACCGCAGATTCGAAATCGTCTGCGGGCGTTCACGCCGTGGCCCGGGCTGTTCACGTTCCTGCCGATGGAAGCCGGCCCGCGCGTGCTGAAGATAGGGTCGGCCGCGGTGGAGATGAAGACGACGATGCAAGGGGCGGCGGCCGGGACGGTGACGGCGGCGGACAAGAACGGGATTGTCATCGCGACGGGCGAGGGAGTTTTGGTTGTGCGCGAGCTGCAAATCGAAGGCAGCCGGCGGATGAGCGCGGAGGAATTTTTGAGAGGGCATCGGCTGGCCGTCGGCGTGAAACTGAGCCGCGGGGCGTGAGATTGCAGGCGAATGGCACCTCGTTTTTTCACTGGGCAAGAAAAATTCGCAAAAATATGTGAACGGCTATTGACAGAAATGAGATTTTTGTTAATATGTCGGGCCGCGTTGCATCAGAGTCTGACGCAGCGCAAGTCGCGGTAACATAGCAAGAAGAAAGGGTTTACGCCCGCGGTGCGTTTTGAATCCCGCAACGGAGCAAAACGAGGCGGCGATTTTTCCTTTTTTTCCGGCGAAAGAGAAAGACGGATAAACCGCGCGGGCGATTTTGGATGCGGTTGAACTGATGCCTGCGTAGCTCAGTTGGTAGAGCACGTCCTTGGTAAGGACGAGGTCATCGGTTCAAGCCCGATCGCAGGCTCCAGTTTGGCGCAAATGTGAATTAGACAAGAACAATCAGAGCGAAAAGAGCAGGAGACACAATGGCAAAAGAAGCATTCAAGCGAGAGAAGCCGCACATCAACGTCGGCACGATTGGCCACATTGACCACGGCAAATCCACCCTCACGGCGGCCATCGTTGAGGTACAGGCCCGCAAGGGTTTGGCGAACCGCATTTCCTACGCCGACATCACCAAGGGCGGCACCGTGCGCGACGAGACCAAGACGGTCACCATCGCGGTCTCGCACGTCGAGTATCAGAGCGACAAGCGTCATTACGCGCACATTGATTGCCCCGGCCACGCCGACTACATCAAGAACATGATCACCGGCGCCGCGCAGATGGACGGCGCGATCGTGGTGGTGAGCGCGGCCGACGGCCCGATGCCGCAGACCCGCGAGCACGTGTTGTTGGCCCGTCAGGTCGGTGTGCCGGCCATCGTGGTCTATCTGAACAAGGTGGACTTGGTGGACGACAAAGACCTGCTCGACCTCGTGGAAGAGGAAATCCGCGACCTGCTCAAGAAGTATGAATTTCCCGGCGACAAGACACCCGTGGTGCGCGGCAGCGCGACCAAGGCGATGGCCGGCGACCCGGCGGGCGAGGCTTCAATTGCCGAGTTGATGAAGGCGCTGGATGATTCCGTGCCGGAGCCGGTGCGCGAGTTGGACAAGCCGTTCCTGATGAGCATCGAGGATGTGTTCAACATTGAAGGTCGCGGCACGGTCGTGACCGGTCGTGTGGAGCGCGGCAAGATGAACCGCATGGAAGATGTGGAAATCATCGGCTTGCGCCCGACGCAGAAGACGGTCGTCACCGACATCGAAATGTTCCGCAAGCTTCTGGACAGCGCGCAAGCCGGCGATAACGTGGGCGTGCTGCTGCGTGGCATCAAGAAAGCCGACGTCGAGCGCGGCCAGGTGCTGGCCAAGCCCGGCACGATTACGCCGCACAAGAAGTTCAAGGCGGAGGTGTACGTGCTGAGCAAGGAAGAGGGCGGCCGTCATACGCCGTTCTTCGACGGCTACCGGCCGCAGTATTACTTCCGCACGACCGATGTGACGGGCGTGATGAAGCTGGCCAAGGGCGTCGAGATGGTGATGCCCGGCGACAACGTCAGCGTGGACATCGAACTCATCAACCCGGTGGCAATGGAGAAAGCGCAACGGTTCGCCATCCGCGAAGGCGGACGGACCATTGGCGCGGGCCGTATTTCCGAGATTGTTGAATAACGGCCCGGTCAGCGCACGCAAGGGCAGAGGGCGATGTTCCTCCCCATGCGTGAAGTCTGCACCAGGCGCAGGAGCACATCATGCCGCGCGAACAAATAACCTTGGCTTGCACCGAATGCAAACGGCGGAATTACCGCACGACAGCCAACAAAAAACTGACCAAAGAGAAATTGGAAATAAAGAAATATTGTCGTTGGTGCGGCCGGCATGTGATGCACCGGGAGACGAAATAGGGCGTGGCTGGAGAAACGATGATTCTGGCGAGCGTCCGGGCCGGCGAAGTTACGGCGGTAGCTCAATTGGTAGAGCATCGGTCTCCAAAACCGACGGTTGGGGGTTCGAGTCCCTCCCGCCGTGCCATTTCGCAACTGAGAATTGAATTGTGAAAAACCCGTTTCTTGCAATCCGCGGATACGTCGGCGAGGTTGGCGACGAGATGAAGCGTTGCAACTGGCCGACGGTCCTTGAGCTGCGTGACTCAACGGTCGTCGTGAGCATCGCGGTGGCATTGCTGTCGGCGGCCGTGGCGGTCGTGGATTTCATCGGCACGTGGAGCATCCGCCACCTGACAACCTGGGGTTTGAAGTAACGTGGAACTAAGGGCACCTATGGAAAGCCAGTGGTTTGTCATTCACACGCTCTCGGGCCAGGAGCAGAAGGTCAAAGAGAACATTGACAAGCGGATCAAGTCTGAGGAGATGCAGGAGTTTATCTTCCAGGTCTTGATTCCGACCGAGAAGGTGTCCGAGATCAAGAAGGGCAAGCGCACCACGAGCGTGCGCAAGTTCTTCCCCGGCTACCTGCTGGTGAACATGCTGCTGCTGGACGAGAAGGGCCAGTTGATGGAGAAGCCGTGGTACTTCATCCGCGACACGGCGGGCATCATCGGGTTCATCGGCGGCGACCGGCCCGTGCCGTTGCGCAAGGAAGAAGTGGAAAGTCTTTTGGCGCAGATTCAGGAGCGCGGCGAGAAGGTCAAGCCGAAGGTCAACTACGATGTCGGCGACCAGGTGAAGATTACCGAAGGGCCATTCTTGAGTTGCACCGGCGTGATCGAGGAGATCGATCCCGACCGCGGCAAACTGAAGGTGTCGGTGGCGATCTTCGGCCGGAACACACCGGTCGAGGTTGAGTATAGCCAGGTCGAGCGCGCCTAGAGGCGCGGCAGAGACGGACAAGATTCATTTTATATAACGGATAGCCATGGCGAAAAAAGTTGTAGGACAAGTGAAACTGCAGATTCCGGCCGGTGCGGCCAACCCCGCACCGCCCGTGGGTCCGGCATTGGGCCAGCAGGGCGTCAACATCATGGCGTTCTGCAAAGAGTTCAATGCCGTCACCAAGAACCAGGCTGGCCTGATTATTCCGGTCGTCATCACGGTTTATCAGGACAAGTCGTTCACGTTCATCACCAAGTCGCCGCCGGCGGCCGTGCTGCTTAAGAAAGCTGCCGGCATCGCCACGGCCAGCGGCGTGCCGAACCGCAACAAGGTCGGCAAGGTCACCCGCAAGCAGGTGATGGAGATCGTGAAGATGAAAGGCAAGGACCTCAATGCGAACAGCGACGAGGCGGCGTTCCGTATGGTCGCCGGCACCGCGCGTTCAATGGGCATTGACGTCGTAGACTAGGATTTCAAGCACCGCTGCCCGGAGTTAAAGCAATGGCAATACAAAGCAAGCGATATCGCGCCGCGATCAAACTGGTGGACCGCACCAAGGTTTACACGCTGACCGACGCCGTCAAGTTGTTGAAGCAAATCCCGCGGACCAAATTCGACGAGAGCGCCGAACTGGCGTTCAAACTCGGCGTGGACCCGAAGCAATCCGACCAGATGGTGCGCGGCACCGTCCCGCTTCCGCACGGCAGCGGCAAGAAGGTCCGCATTCTGGTCTTTACCAAGGGCGGCGAGGATGCGGCGAAGGCCTCCGGCGCCGATTTCGTCGGCTATCAGGATCTCATCAAGAAGGTCAACGAAGGATGGGCCGAGTTTGACATCGCCATCGCGACGCCCGAGGCCATGGCCGAGGTGCGCAAGCTCGGTCGCGTGCTCGGCCCGCGCGGCTTGATGCCGAATCCGAAGACCGGCACCGTTACCGACGACGTGGCGAAGGCCGTCAAGGAGTTCAAGGCCGGCCGCGTCGAGTTCAAAATTGACAAGGCCGGCAACCTGCACGTGTTGTTCGGCAAGACCTCCTTCACCGAGGAACAACTCATCGAGAACGCCAAGGCCGTGATCGAGGCAGTCGCCAAGGCCAAACCGTCCACGTCCAAGGGCCGCTATATCGAAAGCTGCACGCTCAGCGCGACGATGAGCCCGGGACTGAAACTGGACATCAAAGAATTTTTGACGAGCTAGGAACATCATGAGACCAGAGAAAAAGATTCTGGCGGCAATCGCCCGCAAGCAGGTGGAGACATCGCCGTTCGCGCTGTTGGTGGATTTCACCAAGGTGACCGTGGCGCAGAGCGGCGAACTGCGCAAACGGCTGCGCGTCGTGGGCGCCGAGTACCACGTCGTAAAGAACTCCGTGCTGCGTGTCGCGTGCAAGGAGTGCGGCATCGAGGGACTCGACACGGCGCTCACCGGCCCGACCGCCCTCATCACCGGCAAGGAAATTGCCGTCGCCGCCAAGGTCCTCAAGGCTTTCGTGGCGGAGTTCGAGCGTCCGAAAATCAAACTCGGCCTGATGGACCGGCTGCTGTTGCAGCCGGCGCAGGTCATCGAGATCGCCGATTTGCCGAGCCTGCCGGAGTTGCGGGCGAAGCTGCTGGGTCTGCTCACCTCGCCGCAGTCCCAGTTGGTGCGCGTGCTGTCCGCACCGGCGTCAAAGTTTGTCCAGATCATCAAGGCTTACGAGGAAAAGAAAGGCAAAGAGGCGCCCGCCGCTGAAGCGGCCAAGGCGTAGCAAAGATTTTGCGCGTGGCCACGCGCAAGGAAAATCGAAGAAACAACACGATCGAAAACAGGTAAATCGTCATCCCGATGGCCATTGGGATCAAATTGCGCGGGGCTTCGCGCGGTGACGACACCGGAAAAGGAAAAAATGGCAGACGAATTGAAACCAATTATTGAGTCGTTGAGCAAGCTGACGGTTTTGCAGATGGCGGAACTGGTCAAGACGCTGGAAAAAGAATGGGGCGTCTCCGCCGCCGCGCCCGTCGCGGCCGCCGTGGCCGCTCCCGCAGCAGCCGCCGCCGCAGCACCCGCCAGGGACACGTTCGACGTAATCCTGGCGAATGCCGGCGCGAACAAGATCGGCGCCATCAAGGCCGTGCGCGAAGTGGTGCCGGGCTTGGGCCTTGCCGACGCGAAGGCGTTGGTCGAGAGCGCTCCGAAGCCCCTCAAGGAAGGCGCCACGAAAGACGAAGCCGAGGCCATCAAGAAAAAGATGGAAGCGGCTGGCGCAAAGGTCGAGATCAAGTAGATTGCAGTGTGACCGGCGCCGCGCGTCATGGCGGTTGTCGGATAAAAAGTGTGGACCGACAGCCTGCTGCCGTTCGTTCAGAACAGGCGAGCGGCGGCAAGGCTGGTCGTGTCTTTTTGACTGAGTAGGTCAGAGAGACGTGCAGAACAGCGAAAGGCAGTAACGAGGTCATTGAGCCATGCTAGAGCGTAAGAACTTCGGTAAACTGGTTGAGCCGATCGAGCCGCCGAATCTCATTGAGATTCAGACGGAACCCTACGTGGATTTCCTGCAACAGACGGTGGATCCGGATCGGCGCAAGCTGGTCGGATTGCAGGCTGTCTTCCGGGAAGTTTTTCCGATCGAGAGCTACGACGGCCAGGTGAAACTGGATTTCGTCCGCTACACGATCAGCGAACCGAAACTCGACGCGCTGGAGTGCCAGCGCGAGGGCGTGACCTATTCAGCGGCGTTGCACATGGTGTTCCGGCTCCAGCGCCAAAGTGGCGGTGGTCTGGAAGAGAGCGTTTACATGGGCGAAATTCCGCTGATGACGCCGCAGGGCACGTTCGTCATCAACGGCGCCGAGCGCGTCATCGTTAGTCAGCTTCATCGCTCGCCTGGCATCTGCTTCGAGTCCACGGTTCATCCCAACGGCAAAGTGCTCTACGGCTTCCGCGTCATCGCCGACCGCGGCTCGTGGCTGGAAGTGCAGTTCGACACCGCCGACCTGCTTTATGTCTATCTTGACCGCCGGCGGCGGCGACGGAAGTTTTTGGCCACCACGTTTCTTCGCGCCCTCGGCTACGGCACCGACGAGGAAATCGTCAAACTGTTCTACGACATCACGGACGTCAAGTTGAAGGACGTCGAGGATCATGAAAACATCGGCAACATGATGCTCGTGGCGGATGCGGTGGACAAGACCTCGCAGATGGTCATCGCGCGCGCCTTTGAGCCGTTGAGCAAAGCAGTCTGCCGTTCGTTGCTGGACGCCGGCATCGAGAAGGCCAAGATCATCGACACGACGGCCGACGACGGTGTCATCATCAAGACGCTCAAGAAAGACCCGACCAAGAGCGCCGACGAGGCGTTGAAAGACATCTACAAGCGCTTGCGCCCCGGCGATCCGCCGACAGCGGCGAACGCGAAGGCGTTGCTGAAGCGGTTGTTCTTTGACCCGCGCCGTTACGACCTGGGCCGTGTCGGTCGTTACAAGCTCAATCAGAAGCTGGGCATCAACGTCGAGAACGATCAGCGCGTGCTGGTCAACGAAGACATCATCGAGGCGGTCCGGTATCTGCTGAGCCTGCGCAAGGGCGAAGGTTCCGTGGACGACATCGATCACCTCGGCAGCCGCCGCGTCCGCACCATTGGCGAAATGCTCGCCAACCAGTGCCGCGTCGGTCTCGCGCGCACGGAGCGACTGGTCAAGGAGCGCATGACGTTGTTCGATGCGACGACCGAGGAGATGACGCCGCAGAAGCTCATCAACCCCAAGGCGCTCTCCGCCGTCATCCGCGATTTCTTTGGCCGCAGCCAGCTCAGCCAGTTCATGGATCAGACCAACCCGCTCTCCGAGCTGACGCACAAGCGTCGTCTCTCGGCGCTCGGACCGGGCGGCTTGAGCCGCGAGCGCGCCGGCTTCGAGGTGCGCGACGTGCATCCGAGTCACTACGGCCGCATCTGCCCGATTGAGACGCCGGAAGGTCCGAACATCGGCCTCATCAGCTCACTTTCGATTTTCGCGCAGTCGAATGAATTTGGTTTCATTGAGACGCCGTATCGCAAGGTGGAGAAGGGTCGTGTCACCGACAAGCTGGACTACCTCACGGCCGACCAGGAGGAAAAGTTCGTCGTCGCGCAAGCCAATGCCGCGATGGATAGTCGTGGTCACTTCACTGGCGCGACGGTGAGCTGCCGTTACAAGGCGGACTTCATCGAGGTGGAGCCGGAGAAGGTTGACTACATGGATGTCAGCCCCAAACAACTCGTTTCTGTTGCCGCCGGTCTGGTGCCGTTCCTGGAGCACGACGACGCCAACCGCGCGTTGATGGGTGCGAACATGCAGCGTCAAGCGGTGCCGTTGCTCGTCAACGAAGCGCCGTACGTCGGCACCGGCCTCGAAGGCCGCGTGGCGCGCGACTCGATGGCGTGCATCGTCGCCGAACACGCTGGCATTGTGGCCAGCGTCAGCAGCCAGCGGATCATTATCACCAAGGACGGCGAAGTGCCCGAGAGCAAGCGCCGGCTCAAGAGCGATCCTGACAAGGGCCTGTGGGTTCATGAACTGCGCAAGTTCATGCGTTCCAACGCCGGCACCTGCATCAACCAGAAACCGGTTGTCCAGAAGGGCCAGCACGTCAAGAAAGGCCAGCTCATTGCCGACGGTCCGTGCACCGAAAACGGCGAACTCGCGCTGGGCCGCAACGTGCTCGTCGCGTTCATGCCGTGGAACGGCTACAACTTCGAGGACGCCATCCTCGTCAGCGAACGACTGATCCGCGGCGATGTTTACACCTCGATCCACATCGAGGAATACGAAGTCAACGCCCGCGACACAAAGCTCGGCCCGGAGGAGATCACCCGCGACATACCGAACGTCGGCGAAGAGGCTCTCAAAAACCTCGGTCCTGACGGCGTTATTCGCGTGGGTGCGGAAGTCCGGCCCGGCGACATCCTCATCGGCAAAATCACGCCGAAGAGCGAAACTGAATTGGCGCCGGAAGAACGTCTGTTGCGCGCCATCTTCGGCGAGAAGGCGGCGGACGTGAAAGACACGTCGCTGCGCGTGCCCAGCGGATCGGGCGGCATCGTCATGGACGTGAAGGTGACGCCGTTGAAGGAAACCAACACGACGTCGAAACTTTCCACGAACGAACAACGAAAGCAGAAGAAGCAGTTCGAGGATAAATACAAGGACCGCGTCGCTGAGTTGCGAGAGGAACTGAGCGAGGCGCTCTCCAACATCCTGCTGGGCGAGAAAATCCCGCTCGACGTCGTCAACGCCGAGACCGGCGAGATCATCATCCCGGCCAACCGCAAGATCACCAAGACGCTCCTGCGCAAACTGGCCGAGCATTACGACCACATCGAGATTGATCCGTCGCCGATCCGCATCAAGATTCGCGAGATTATCTCGCAGTTTGAACACAAGTTCAGCGAACTGGAGCTGGAGCGCGAACGCCAGATCGACCGCATTGAGAGCGGCGACGACGTGGACGCCGGCGTCATCAAGCGCGTGAAAGTTTATGTCGCGTCCAAGCGCAAGCTTAGCGTCGGCGACAAAATGGCCGGCCGCCACGGCAACAAGGGCGTCATTGCCAAGATCGTGCCGGAGGAAGACATGCCGTTCCTGCCGGACGGTACGCCGGTGGACATTGTGCTCAACCCGCTCGGCGTGCCAAGCCGCATGAACGTCGGCCAGGTGTTGGAGACGCACCTTGGCTGGGCGGCCAAGATTCTGGGCTTCACGGTGGCGTCGCCGGTGTTCGACGGCATTACGGAGAGCGAGATCAAGGAAGCGATGAAGAAGGCCGGTCTGCCCGAAGACGGCAAGACCATCCTCTACGACGGCCGCACAGGCGAGTCGTTCGATCAACGCGTGGTCGTTGGCATCATCTATATGCTGAAGCTGGGCCACTTGGTTGCGGACAAGATTCACGCCCGCGCGGTCGGTCCGTATTCGCTCGTCACGCAGCAGCCGTTGGGCGGCAAGGCGCAATACGGCGGCCAGCGTTTCGGCGAAATGGAGGTCTGGGCCGTGGAAGCTTACGGCGCCGCCTATACTCTGCAAGAGTTGCTCACCGTCAAGAGCGACGACGTGGCGGGCCGCACGCGGATTTACGAAAGCATCGTCAAGGGCCACAACACGCTGGAGGCCGGCACGCCGGAAAGCTTCAACGTGTTGGTGAAGGAAATGCAGAGTCTTTGCCTCGACGTGCGACTCGGCAAGAACGGCGGGCAATTGCTGCCGCCGGCCTCGTCCGAGGAGGTTCATGCCGCTGTCGTGGCGGCTGCCGCAGTTAACACCGAGGATGAGTAACAACAACCGCCACGAAGCTTTTGAATATCTGAAGTTCCAAAAACCATGAGCGCGCAACAAGTCAAAGACGTTCACGAGAAACTTTCCACCGACGCCGCACGGCGGGCACTGGGGCTGGAAAAGTCCGAAGCGTTCGATTCCGTGGGCATCACGCTGGCATCGCCGGACGCGATCCGTTCGTGGTCCCGCGGCGAAGTCAAGAACCCGGAAACGATCAACTACCGCACGTTGAAGCCGGAAAAGGGCGGCTTGTTCTGCGAGCGCATCTTCGGTCCGACGCGCGACTGGGAGTGCAACTGCGGCAAATACAAGCGCATCAAACACCGCGGCATCATTTGCGACCGTTGCGGTGTCGAGGTGACGCTGGCGCGTGTGCGCCGCGAGCGCATGGGGCACATCGAGCTGGCGGTGGCCTCCAGCCACATCTGGTTCTACAAGTGTCTGCCGAGCCGGATCGGCCTGATGCTGGACATGACCGCGCGGGCGCTGGAACGTGTCATTTATTACGAAGATTACATCGTCATTGACGCCGGCAAGACGCCGTTGAAGGAAAAACAGCTCCTGAGCGAAATGGAGTATCGCGAGGCGCTCGAGCAATACGGCGCGGAGTTTGTCGCGAAGATGGGCGCCGAGGGCGTGCGCGAGTTGCTTCAGAAGGTGGACCTCAACAAGGTGGCGAAGGAGTTGGAAATCCAGCTCGGCACCACCAAGAGCAAACAAGTGCGCAAGAAGCTCAGCAAGCGCCTGAAGCTGGTGCAAGGTTTTATGTCGTCGAAAGCGCGGCCGGAGTGGATGATCCTCACCGTGCTGCCGGTGATCCCCCCGGACCTGCGTCCGCTGGTGCCGCTGGAAGGCGGCCGGTTCGCCACGTCGGACCTGAACGATCTCTATCGCCGCGTCATCAACCGGAACAACCGGTTGCGCAACCTGCTCCAACTCAAGACGCCGGACGTCATCATCCGCAACGAGAAGCGCATGTTGCAGGAAGCCGTGGACGCGTTGATGGACAACGGTCGTCATGGTCGCGCCGTCACCGGCGCGGGCAATCGTCCGCTAAAATCGCTCTCCGACATGCTGCGCGGCAAGCAGGGCCGGTTCCGCCAGAACCTGCTCGGCAAGCGCGTGGATTATTCCGGCCGCTCGGTCATCGTCATCGGCCCCGAACTGAAATTGCACCAGTGCGGTCTGCCGAAGAAGATGGCGCTGGCGTTGTTCGAGCCGTTCATCATCCGCAAGCTCGAGGAGCGCGGCTTGGTGCACACGGTGCGCGCCGCGAAGAAGATGATCGAGCGCGAAGTGCCGGAGGTGTGGGACGTGCTGGATGAAGTCACCAAGGGCCATGCGGTGTTGTTGAACCGCGCGCCGACACTTCACCGGTTGTCCATTCAGGCGTTTGAGCCGGTGCTCATCGAGGGTGAGGCCATCCGCATTCACCCGCTTGTGTGTACCGCCTACAACGCGGACTTCGACGGCGACCAGATGGCCGTGCATGTGCCGCTCTCGACGGAGGCACAACTGGAAGCGCGGTTGCTGATGCTCGCGCCCAACAACATCTTTTCACCCAGCAACGGCAAGCCGATCACCACGCCGACGCAAGACATTACGCTGGGCTGCTACTATCTGACGCAGAGCCCGCGTCTGGGAGGCCGCGTGGCAAAGGAGCAGGAGCGGATGATGCTGTTCTCGGAACGCGACGAAGTGTTCTTCGCGGCGGCCGAGGGCTGGCTGAAGACGCACGACATGGTCCGGCTGAAGAATCCGGATTTCGGTCGCGTGACGATTTACGGCGATCCGGCCAAGAAGCTTATCGAAACCACGGTAGGCCGCATCGTGTTCAACGAAATCTGGCCGGCGGAACTGGGTTTCGTCAACAAATCCGTTGGCAAGAGCATCTTGGGCGACATGATCTGGCGCTGCTACAAGGTTTGCGGCCACGACCGGACCGTGCTGTTGCTGGACAAATTGAAAGAGCTTGGTTTCTCGGAAGCGACGCGCGCAGGCATTTCCATCGGCATTGACGACATGATCATCCCGAAGGAGAAGGTCGAGGAGATCGAGCGCGCACAGAAGCAGGTGGCCGACGTGGAAAAGCATTACCGGCGCGGTGTCATCACCGACGGCGAGCGCTACAACAAGATCGTGGACATTTGGACGCACTGCACCGATCAGATTCAGGGCGTGATGTTCCGCACGTTGGAGCGCAACAATGAGAAGCGAGAATACAACCCGGTGTGGTTGATGGCCGATTCCGGCGCGCGCGGCAACAAAGTCCAGGTGCGTCAGCTGGCAGGCATGCGCGGCTTGATGGCGAAACCGTCGGGTGAAATCATTGAGCGGCCGATTTTGGCGAATTTCCGCGAGGGCCTCAGCGTGCTCGAGTACTTCATCAGCACCCACGGCGCGCGCAAAGGATTGGCCGACACGGCGCTCAAGACCGCCGACTCCGGCTACCTCACGCGCAAGCTGGTGGACGTGGCGCAGGATGTCATCACGACGGAGGAAGATTGCCATACGACCAAGGGCATTTGGGTCAAGGCCATCTACGAAGGCGACGAGGAAATCGTCAAATTGCCGGAGCGCATCATCGGCCGCACGGCGGCGGACGACATCAAAGATCCGCTGACGAGCAAAATCATCATCAAGGCCGACCAGGAAATTACGGAAGAGATCGCCGCGGTGATAGACAAGGCGAGCATTGAGAACGTACACATCCGCTCGGTGCTGACGTGCGAAACGCGCGAGGGGTGTTGCGCGCGCTGCTACGGCCGCAACCTGGCCACGGGCCAGCCGGTCAAACTCGGCGAAGCCATCGGCATTATCGCCGCGCAGAGCATCGGCGAGCCGGGCACGCAGCTCACGATGCGGACGTTCCACATCGGCGGCACGGCCAGCCAGGTGTTCAAGCAGCCGCAGATCAAGGCGAAGAACGACGGCTTTCTCAAGTATGTGGACCTTCGCACGGTGCAGAGTCAGGAAGGCTCGCACATCGTCCTGAACAAGAACGGCCAGGTCAACGTTTGCAACGAAGAAGGCCGCGAACTGGAGAACCATAACATCGTCATCGGTTCGGTGCTGGCTGTTGCCGACGGCGGCAAGGTCAAGAAGGGCGACGTGTTTTGCCAGTGGGATCCCTATCACGTGCCGATTCTCTGCGAAAAGGCGGGCACGGTTGCCTTCCACGACGTCATCGAAGGCGTCACGATGAAGAAGGAACTCGACGAAGCCACGGGCATGCCGTCCATCGCCATCGTCGAACACAAGGAAGACCTGCACCCGCAGGTCATCGTGCGCGACGAGTCGGGGCAGGTGTCGGCAAATTATTCGATTCCTGCCGGCGCACACATCGTCGTCAAGGAAGGCCAGAAGGTCGCGGCCGGCGCGCTGCTGGCCAAGACGCCGCGCAAGATCGCGAAGACCAAGGACATCACCGGCGGTCTGCCGCGCGTGGCGGAATTGTTCGAGGCGCGGCGTCCGAAGGACGCGGCGGAAATTGCGAAGATTGACGGCACCGTTGATTTCGCCGGCATGGTGCGCGGCAAGCGGCACCTCGTCGTGCGCGACCCGAAGACCGGAGCGGAGGAGGAGCATCTGATTCCGCCGGGCAAGATGATCATCGTGCTGAAGGGCGATTACGTCCACAAGGGTCAGCAGCTCACGGAAGGTCCGGTGGTGCCGCACGAGATTCTCGACGTGTGCGGCCCGCAGGAGTTGCAGGAGTATCTGCTCAACGAGGTGCAGGAGGTTTATCGCCTGCAGGGTGTGACGATCAACGACAAGCACATCGAAACCATCGTGCGCCAGATGTTGCGCAAGGTGCGCATCACCGATCCGGGCGACACGAGGTTTCTCTGGGGCGAGCAAATCGAGCGCATCGAGTTCGAAGACGAGAACAAGCGCATCGTCGAGGCCGGCGGCAAGCCGGCGGAAGCGCAGCCCGTGTTGCTCGGCGTGACGAAAGCGTCGCTGGAGACCGACAGCTTCATCAGCGCTGCATCGTTCCAGGATACGACGCGCGTGTTGACCGATGCAGCTTCGTTGGGTCGCGTGGATTACCTGCGTGGATTCAAGGAGAATGTGATCATGGGTCACCTGATCCCGGCCGGATCGGGCTTCCCGTTGCACCGGAACATCAAGATCAACCTGCTGGGTGAGCCGGTGGAGGAGGCGTTACCGTCGTTGACGGAAGCGGCGGCGCTGCTGAAAAGCCAGCCGGCAGCGTAAAAAGACGAAAAAGTGAAATACTTGTTAATAACTTCTTGAAATATCCGTCGCATTCTATAATCTGGCCCGCTCTGTTTTGAAGCGATAACTGAATAAGCAAAATGCCGACCATCAATCAATTGATTCGTAAAGGACGCACCGAAGCGAAGGCGAAGTCGAAGGCGCCGGCGCTGGAAGGCGCTCCGTTTCGCCGCGGCGTCTGTTTGCAGGTGATGACGCGCACGCCGAAGAAACCGAACTCGGCGTTGCGCAAGGTGGCGAAGGTCCGTCTGACCAACGGCTACGAAGTCATCGCCTACATTCCCGACGAGGGACACAATTTGCAGGAGCACTCCATCGTGCTGGTGCGCGGCGGACGTGTGAAAGACTTGCCCGGCGTGCGCTATCATATCGTGCGCGGCACTTTGGACGCGACGGGCGTGGAGAAGCGTCGTCGCAGCCGAAGCAAATACGGCGTGAAACGTCCCAAGGCGGGGGCGGCGGGCGCGAAGGGCGCGGCTCCGGCGGCAGAGGCAAAGAAGTAGAAGTAAACGAATTACGGCATTATGGCACGCAGACATCGAGCAAACAAAAGAGAGATCAAACCGGACGCGCGTCACGGCAGCACGCTGGTGAGCGTGCTCATCAGCAAAATTTTGCGGGGCGGCAAACGAACGCTGGCGGAACGGATCGTTTACGGCGCCATCGAGCAGTTGGCGCAGAAGATCGAGAACTCGAACCCGATTGAGATTTTACAAAAAGCGATAGACAATATCCGGCCGAAGCTGGAGGTTAAGAGCCGCCGTGTCGGCGGCGCCACCTACCAGGTGCCGATGGAGGTGCCGCACGAGCGACAGGTGTCGCTGGCACTGCGATGGCTTGTGGATTATGCCGACGGGCGCAAGGCGATGCCGATGCGCGACGCGCTGTCGGCGGAGATTTTGGACGCTTACAACAACACCGGCAATGCGGTAAAGAAGCGCGACGACATGCACAAGATGGCACAGGCCAACCGCGCATTTGCACATTACCGGTGGTAGTGCAATTTAATGAAGCAAGGCTGCGAATGATGGGCGCAGGCCGGGCGAATTTTTTGTCTTTAAGCAGAGGATTAGAAAAACATGGCTGAAGCAGTGATACAAACAGGGAAGCTGTCGAGCGCGAATGCGCCCGAACGCGAGTATCCCTTGGAATATACGCGGAACATCGGCATCGCCGCCCACATTGACGCGGGCAAGACGACGCTGACGGAGCGCATTCTGTTTTACACCGGCATGATCCACCGCATTGGCGACGTGGACGACGGCAACACCGTGACAGACTGGATGGAGCAGGAGCGCGAGCGTGGCATTACGATCACCGCCGCGGCCATCACCTGTTTTTGGAAGCCGAAACAGGAAGAGGGGATCCACAAGCTTTGGACCAACGTGCCGCATCGTGTGAACATCATTGACACGCCGGGCCACGTGGACTTCACCGCCGAGGTGGAGCGTTCTCTGCGCGTGCTCGACGGCGCTGTCGCGGTGTTTTGCGGAGTCGCGGGTGTGCAGCCACAGAGCGAGACGGTGTGGCGGCAGGCGAGCAAGTATCACGTGCCGCGCATCGCGTTCATCAATAAAATGGACCGCGTCGGCGCCAACTTTGAGAGGGCGGTCGACGACGTTCGCAAGAAGCTGGGTGCGAACGCATGGCCCATCCTGATTCCGATTGGCAAGGAAGATTATCTTCAGGGCGTCGTGGATGTGGTGAGCCAGCGCGCCTACATCTGGCCCGAGGAGAAGACAAACGAAGCGCAGCAGGGTGCGTTCTATCAGGTCACGGACATCCCGGCGGACATGGTGGATCAGATCAAGGAAGCGCGCCGCAGCCTGATCGAAGCGATTGCCAACCTTGACGACAAGATCGCCGAATACTTTCTCAGCGAGCAGGAGCCGCCCATTGCCGAACTGAAGGCCGCCATCCGCCGCCAGACCGTCGCCAACAAATTTGTGCCCGTGGCCGGTGGCAGCGCGTTCAAGAAGAAAGGCGTGCAACCGTTGGTGGACGCGGTGATCGATTACCTGCCGTGCCCGCTCGATGTTCCCGACATCAAGGGCATTAACCCGCACACCAAGGAAGAAAAACACGCGACGCCCGACGACAAGGGCAAATTCGTGTCGCTAGCCTTCAAGCTCTGGAGTGATCCGTTCGTGGGCCGGTTGGTGTTCTTCCGGTGCTACGCGGGCAAGCTGGAGAAGGGGCAGACCATTCACAATTCCCGCACCGGCAAGCGCGAACGCATCAGCCGGTTGCTGCAAATCCAAGCCGACAAGCGCCAGGAAATTGATTGTATTTATTCGGGTGATATCGGCGCGATCATCGGCTTGCGCAACGTCACCACCGGCGACACGCTTTGCGACGAAGACTCTGAGATTGCCTTGGAGCCTCCCACGTTCCCGGAGCCAGTCATTTCGATGGCCGTCGAGCCGAAGACGAAGGCGGACCAGGAGAAAATGGGCATCGCGTTGCAGCGCCTGTCGGAAGAGGATCCGACGTTCCGCGTCAAGACCGACCATGAGACGGGACAGACCATCATCAGCGGCATGGGCGAGTTGCACTTGGAAATCATTCGCGACCGCATGTTCCGCGAGTTCAAGGTGGAGGCCAACTCCGGCAAGCCGCAGATCGCTTATCGCGAGGCCATCACCAAGCCGGCCGACGGCGAAGGCAAGTTCATCCGCCAGAGCGGTGGCCGCGGCCAATATGGTCACGTGATCATCAAGATCGAGCCGCTCGAGCGCGGCAAAGGCGTTCTCGTTGAGAACAAAGTCACCGGCGGACGCATTCCAAGGGAATTCATTCCAGCGGCCATCTACGGCGTCGAAGAGGCGTGTAACACAGGCGTGTTGGCCGGCTACCCGCTGGTGGACGTGCATGTTGAAATCCTCGACGGCAGCTATCACGACGTGGACTCCAACGAGCTGGCGTTCCAACTCGCGGGCAGCTTCGCGTTGAAGGAAGCCGTCAAGCAGGCTTCGCCGATCATTCTCGAACCGATCATGAAGGTCGAGTTGGTGACGCCGGTGGATTATCAGGGCGACCTGATTGGCGACATCAATCGCCGCCGCGGCATCGTGCAAAGCATCGAGCCGCGTGAGAACGTCGTTGTTGTTCACGCACAGGTGCCGCTGGCCGAATTGTTCGGCTACGCCACCGACATCCGCTCGCTGTCGAAAGGCCGCGCCAGCTACTCGATGGAGCCGAGTCACTTCGACCCGGTCCCCTCGAGCATCCAGAAGCAGATCCTGGAGCAGCGCGGCGATCAATCTACCCGGAGGCGCAGTTAAACCTGTTCTTTGATTTATGGCTGAGACTCAAACCCAACGTGTTCGTATCAGGCTGAAAGCCTACGACTATCGCCTGCTCGACGCCTCGGTGGCCGAGATCGTCGAGACCGCGCGCCGCACCGGCTCCAAAGTCAGCGGCCCCATCCCGTTGCCGACGGAACTCTGGCGGCATTCCGTGAACCGCTCGGTCCATGCAGACAAAAAGTCCATGGAGACCTTTGAGATGCGCACGCATAAGAGGCTCCTGGAGATTATTGACCCCACGGCGAAGACGGTGGACGAGCTGAAGAAGCTCAACCTCCCCGCTGGCGTGGACATCACCATCAAGATTTAACCCGAAACTAAACCATGTCCGTCGGACTTATTGCAAAAAAATTGGGAATGACGCAGGTCTACGATCCGCAGGGGAACTTGCGGGACGTGACGGTGTTGGAGGTCGGTCCTTGCACAGTGCTCCAGGTGAAAACAAAGGAGGGCAAGGACAAATACAACGCCGTGCAGCTGGGCTTCGGCGATCAGAAGCAACAGCGGATGTCCAAGGCGGAGCTGGGTCATCTGGGCAAGGCCAACGTTGTCAAGGACGGCGTCGCTCATTGCGGCCGCGTTGTTCGCGAGTTCCGTGACTTCTCAAAAGAGGTGAAGGTCGGCGATGTGGTTGGCCCGACGCTCTTTGAAGTCGGCCAGTATGTGGACGTCATTGGCACGTCCAAAGGCAAGGGTTTTCAGGGCGTCATTTTCCGCCATCATATGCAGGGCGGCCCGGAATCGCACGGCCACAAAGGCTGGCATCGTCGCGTAGGCGCCATTGGCATGCGCAGCTTCCCCGGCACGGTCCGGCGCAACCAGCGGATGCCCGGTCACATGGGCGACGAGCGCATCACGACGCAGAACTTGGAAGTCGTCCAAGTGCGGGAGAAGGAAAATCTTTTGTTGATCCAAGGCTCGGTGCCGGGAACGCGTGGCGGTTACGTTATCGTCCGCACCTCGGTGAAACTTGGCACAGAGAAGCGGAAGTTGCCGGCGCCTCCTGTGTCGGACAAGAAGGGCGCGGGCAAGGCAGGGCCGAAGGCAGCGGCTCCGGCCAAAGCCCCGGCGAAGAAGTAGCAACGGACTGATTTTGTTAGTGAGAATTTCATGAAGATTCCGGTGATTAATAGCGAAGGCGGAGCGGCAGGCGAGTTCGAGCTGCGCGACGACTTCATCATCAAAGGCAGCCGCGGCCAGCAGACCGTGCGCGATGCCGTGGTGGCGATTCAGTCGAATCGCCGTTCCGGCACGGCATGCACGAAAACGCTGGGCGAGGTGGCTGGGTCGGGCAAGAAACCGTGGAAGCAAAAGGGCACAGGCCGCGCACGCGCCGGCAGCTTTGCCAGTCCGCTTTGGCGTGGCGGTGGCGTGGTGTTCGGCCCGAAGCCGCGGGATTGGTCGCTGGGAATGCCGAAGAAAGTCCGTCGTCTCGCGTTGCAGAAGGCGCTGGGCAACCGGCTCACGGCGGGTGATGTTGTCCTTGTGGAGACGATTGTGTTGAAGACGTCGAAGACGAAGGAATTCGTCGGCGTGGTCAAGAATTTGAAGGTCGGCGACCGTTCAGTGTTGCTGGTCGTGGACAAACCCGATAAGAGTCTAATGCTCGCCTCGGGTAACGTGGCGTATGTGACGGTGGTGGATGCGTCAAACCTGAATGTTTATGATGTGACGCTGGCCCACAAACTGGTGTTCACAAAGTCGGCGTTCCAAAAAGTCGAACAACGGTTGGTGAAGGACTAAGCGATGAGAGACCCGCATCAAATCATCAAGACATTGCGTGTGACGGAGAAGGGCAGCGCCCAGAGCGCGAAGTCCAATCAATACACGCTGGCTGTGGCGCCGGAGGCGAACAAGATAGACATCAAGCAGGCTGTCGAGAAGGTGTTCAAGGTGACCGTGCTGCGCGTCAATACGCTCAACGTGCACGGCAAGCTCAAGCTGATGCGCGGCCGCCCCAGCAGGCAAGTGGGCTGGAAGAAGGCGATCATCACCCTGAAGGCCGGCGACAAAATCGAACTCGCATAGCAGGATTTTTTCATGGGCATCAAGCAATTCAAACCTAGGACGCCCGGCTCACGGTTCCGGATGGATCACACCTTCGAGGAGATCACGAAGGACACGCCGGAGAAATCGCTGCTGGAGCCGTTGCGAAAGCACGGCGGGCGCAATTGCCACGGCCGGATGACGGCGCGCAATCGCGGCGGCGGTCACAAGCAGTTCTACCGCATCATTGATTTCAAGCGCGACAAGACCGGCGTGCCGGCGAAGGTTGCGGCGATCGAATACGATCCGAACCGCAGTGCCCGCATCGCCTTGTTGCACTACAAGGACGGCGAGAAGCGTTACATCCTTGCGCCCAATGGCCTGCAGGTCGGCCAGAGCGTCATGAGCGGCCCCGAAGCGCCGACCGAGGTCGGCAACGCGATGCCGTTGAAGACGATTCCGATGTCGCTGCCGGTTCATGCGATCGAAGTGAACCGCGGCCGTGGCGCGCAGATGGTGCGCACGGCGGGCGCGTCGGCCCAGTTGATGTCGAAAGAAGGCGAATACGTGCAGATCAAGCTGCCGTCGGGTGAAATCCGGCGCGTGCATCAGGAGTGCTACGCGACCATCGGCCAGGTCGGCAATCTGGACCACGACAGCATTACTTTGGGCAAAGCAGGCCGCACCCGTTGGCTCGGCTGGCGTCCGACCTCGCGCGCCATGTGCAAAAACCCCGTGGACCATCCGATGGGCGGCGGTCAGGGCAAGTCGAAGGGCGGCGGCGGATGGCATCACCCGTGTTCGCCGTGGGGTCAGCCAGCGAAGGGTTACAAGACCCGCAGGAAACACAAGTCCACGAGTCGGTTCATCGTGCAGGATCGGAGGAAGAAGTAGCCATGGGACGTTCGCTAAAAAAAGGCCCTTTTGTGGATGAGCACCTGATGGAGAAGGTGCGCAAGCTGAACGAAACCGACCAGAAGAAGCCGATCAAGACTTGGTCGCGCCGTTCGATGATTGTGCCGGATTTCGTCGGCCACACGTTCAGTGTGCATAACGGAAAGATTTTCAACGCGGTTTTCGTGACCGAGAACATGGTCGGTCACCGGCTCGGCGAGTTTTCGCTGACCCGCATCTTTAGGAAGCACGGCGCCCACACCGAGAAGGCCGCCGCGAAGTAACGGAGGCCGTCATGTGGCCCGGGATCCGAAACGCGGCAGCGGCGTGGGTCCTGAGTTGGACCGCCGCTGCGTTGGCCGGCCAAGAGCCGGTCGAGGAACGTTCTTTGGCAGTCAATGGCCTCATCAAGGCCGAGGAAAACGCGTTGCAACAGCAGGAGCTGGCGGTGGCGTTCCGCAAGCTGGTCAGCGACTACGCTGAAATGCAGACCGAGATGGCTGAGAAAGAGCAGGCGCTGAAAGCGTTGAGCGAAAGTCTCGCGGCGGCGCAGGGTGAAGCAGTGGCATTTCGCAAGCGGTGTCAGGAGTTGCAGCAGCAGCGCGCCACGCCGGTGACGGCGGGCGACGCGGTGAAGCTGGACACGGAACTGGCGGACGCGACGGCGGCGCTGCAACGGAGCGAGCAGGAGCGGAGCAAGCTGATTGACCAGTTGCAGCGGCTCAACACGGTGCTCGAGCAGGCACTGCATGGATCAGAGAGCATGAGCCTGATCCAGCGGGCGCAGGCGCTGGCGGAATCGGAGCGCGTGAAGCGAACGGTGGCGGCGACGAAACCGGCGGCGGTGAAGCTGATGCAGCCGGCGGTGCAGCAACCGGCGGCGCCAACGCTGGAGTCGGCGCAGGTGGTGAGCCTGAACTGGAGTTTGCAGTTGGCGGTACTCAACCTCGGCAGCGAGCAGGGCGTGCGATTGGGTATGCCGTTCGCGGTGATGCGCGACGACCGGGTGATCGCCCGGTTGAAGGTCGTTGAAGTGCGGAAGAAGATTTCAGGAGCGGTCATCGAAACGATGGACCGTGGGAATGCGGTCAAGGTCGGTGATCGTGTGCGGTTGACGAAGAGCTAGAATATTTTTATGGACGTGCAAGCGATAACTAAATACGCGCGGATGTCACACCAGAAGGTGTCGGAGATCACGCGCCAGATTCAGGGCATGAGCGTGGCTCACGCCCTGGACGTGCTGCAATTCACGACGCGCAAGAGCGCGCGCATTGTCCTGAAGACACTGCGCTCGGCGGTCGCCAACGCGGAGAACAACGCGAATCTGGCGGCGGACACGCTGGTGGTGAAGGAAGCAGTCGTGGGAACCGGCCCGACGTTCAAACGTTGGAAGGCCAGCGCCCGCGGCATGGCGGCGCCGCGGTTGCGCCGGACCTGCCACGTCAAGATTGTGGTGGCGGAAGCAGCCCGGCGAACGCCCGGCGCGGCGCCCGCTCCCAAGCCGGCGGCCAAGGCGGAAACCAAACCGGCCGAGGCTGTGAAGCCGGAGCAGAAATAACGGAGAACGTATGGGTCAAAAAGTTCATCCTGTCAGCTATAGATTGCCGGTCACCTTCGATTGGCGTGGCAAGTGGTTCGCCGATAAGAAGGAATACATCAACCTCATGCACGAGGACATCAAGGTCCGCGACTTCGTCAAGACGAAGCTGGCGCAGGCGGCGGTGCCGAAAATCGTGATCGAGCGGGCGGCCAATCGCTTGCGCATTACCGTGCATACGGCGCGGCCCGGTATCGTCATCGGTCGCAAGGGCGCGGAGATCGACAAGCTGAAGGAAGAGCTGCACACGATGACCGGCGGCAAAGAGATTTACGTGGACATCGTCGAGATCAAGCAGCCGGAGACGGACCCGCAACTGATTTCAGAGAACGTGGCGTTGCAGTTGGAGCGGCGCATCAGTTTCCGCCGCGCAATGAAGAAAGCGGTGCAGACCGCTTTGGACATGGGCGCGGCCGGAATCAAGATTCGCTGCGCCGGCCGTTTGGGCGGCGGCGAAATCGCCCGCACGGAGTGGTATCGCCAGGGCACCGTGCCGTTGCAAACCCTGCGCGCCGACATTGAATACGGTTTTGCCGAGGCGCTTTGCACCTACGGCAAGATCGGCATAAAATGCTGGGTTTACAAAGGCGAGAAAAAACCGGAACGCCGCTTCGAAACGCCGTCGGCGACCGCAGTGCCGGCGCCGGCGCAGTAAACCATAAAGCGTTGAACTTTTTGCCAGGACACTACCTATGCCGTTAATGCCGAAACGAGTCAAGTATCGGAAGCACCAGCGGGGCAGCCGCAAGGGCTTCGAAAGCCGCGCCGTGAGCGTGGACTTCGGTGAATTTGGATTGCAGGCGCTGGAGCGCGCGTGGATGACCGCCAAGCAGATTGAGGCGGCCCGCGTGGCGATCGCGCGCTACACCAAGCGGCGCGGCAAGCTCTGGCTGCGGATTTTTCCGGACAAGAGCGTCAGCAAGAAACCAGCGGAGACGCGCATGGGTAAAGGCAAAGGCGCTCCCGAGTTTTGGGTCGCGGTGGTCCGCCCCGGTCGCATCATGTTCGAGCTGGGCGGCGTGCCCGAGCCGTTGGCGAAGGAAGCGTTCCGGCTCGCGGCGGGCAAACTGCCGATCAAGACCCGGTTTGTTGCGCGGTTGATGTAAGGATTTTTACAGCCCATGAAGGCCAAAGAACTTCGAGAACACAGTATTGAGGAAATGCAGGCGAAGGAGCGCGACTGCCGCGAGGAGTTGTTCAAGCTCAACCTGCAAAAACACGGCGGCCAGATCGAAAAGTCGAGCCGCATCCGCGAACTGCGGCGCGACATCGCCCGCATCCAAACGGTGATTACGCAGAAACGGAGCGCGGCGGCTGCCGGCGCGAAATAAGTAGAGCGAGATTTTTTATGCCCGATCAGACATCAACTCAACCCGCAGTCGCCATCGCGGCGGCCGCCAGCGCGCGCGAGCGCGGTGTCCGCAAGGAACTCATCGGCACGGTCATCTCCGACAAAATGGCGAAGACCGTGGTGGTGCGCGTGGATCGCCGCGTGCCGCATCCGAAGTATGGCAAAGTCATGACCAAGAGCTCCAAGTTCTACGCCCATGACGAAGAGGACAAGGCCAAGCTCGGTGACCGCGTGCGCATCGTCGAGACGCGCCCGTTGTCCAAGCTGAAGCGGTGGCGCGTGGTGGAAATCCTGCCAATGTCGCACCGGATGCTGGCGCGGGTGACGCAAGAGACAGAGGTTTAACTTCATGCTCCAGGTAAGAACAATCGTAGAAGTGGCTGACAACTCCGGCGCGCGTCGTGCGTCGGTGGTGGGCGTCGTCGGCTCCAACAAAGCCTATGCCCGCATCGGCGACATCATTTCCGCCAACGTCAAAGAAGCGGCCCCGGACGGCACCGTGAAGAAAGGCGAGGTTGTTCACGGTGTCATCGTCCGCACCAAGCGGCCGATCAAACGCTCCGACGGCTCCTATTTGCGGTTCGATTCGAACGCCATCGTCATCATTGACAAGGAGCGGAATCCGCGCGGCACGCGCATCTTCGGGCCGGTGGCGCGCGAGTTGCGGGACAAGAATTTCATGAAAATCATTTCGCTTGCGCCGGAGGTGCTCTAGTTGATGAAGACGCTGCTTCGGAAAAACGATGTGGTAGTGGCCATCGCGGGCCGTTCCCGCGGCAAACAGGGCAAGGTTCTCGAAGTGCGGCGCGGCAGCGGCCGTGCGCTCGTCGAGGGGCTGCAGATGATCAAGCGCCACACCAAGAAAAGCCAGGCTCAGCCGCAGGGCGCGATCGTGGAGAAGGAAGGAAGCATCGCGTTGTCGAACCTGATGTTGTTCTGCCCCACCTGCAAGAAGGGCGTGCGGCTCGGCATCAAGCGCGACGCCGCCAAACGCATCCGGTTTTGCCGGAAGTGCAAGAACGAATTTGACAAATAACCATTCGACTCGGCCGGCAAATTGCGGCCAGAAACAAGCAACATGCCATCGCGGTTAGAAGAACATTACAAACAGAAGGTTGTGCCGGCGCTGATCCAGGGGCGCGGCTACAAGAACCCTTTCGAGGTGCCGAAGATCGAGAAGATCGTCGTAAGCATGGGTGTGTCCACCGCGACCAGCAAGGCGGACAAGAACGCCGTGGAGGACGCCGTGAAGGAACTGACGGCCATCACCGGCCAGAAGCCCGTGCTGAACATCTCCAGGAAGAACATCTCCAATTTCAACCTGCGCTTGGGCCAGGAAATCGGTTGCCGCGTAACGCTGCGCCGGACCAAGATGTATGAGTTCTTTGATCGGCTGGTGAGCGCCGCGCTGCCGCGCATTCGCGATTTCCGCGGTTTGCCGCTGCGCAGCTTCGACGGCCGGGGCAGCTACTCGTTCGGCGTGAATGACCAGACGATTTTCCCCGAGATCGAACTGGACAAGATCAAGCGCCCGCAGGGCATGCATGTGACGATTGTGACCAGTGCCCGCACCAATGACGAGGCGAGGCTGTTGCTGGAAGAAATGGGAATGCCCTTCGCGACGCGGTTGAAGCCGCACGCGGTGGCCAAGTAAAGAGCGGATTTTATGGCGAAGACATGTTTAATGGCAAAACAGAAGCGCGTGCCGAAGTTTACGGCGCGCGGCTACAACCGTTGCCGGGTTTGCGGCCGGCGGCGCGGTTTCATCCGGCGGTTTCAGGTGTGCCGCATTTGCTTCCGCGAACTGGCGGCGCAGGGAATGTTGCCGGGCGTGATCAAGGCGAGCTGGTAACATGAATATTACTGATACTATTGGCGATATGTTGACGCGGATTCGCAATGCGAGCTCCGCGGCGAAACCGGAAGTAAAGGTGCCGCACTCCAAACTGAAGGTGGAGATCGCGCGCATCCTGAAGAAGGAAGGCTACGTGAGCGACTACGCCGTCGAGCAGGAGGAGGGCGCGCACAAGCAAATCCTGATCCAGTTGAAATATTCCGGCAAGACGCCGGTCATCGAAGGTATCAAGCGCGTGAGCCGGCCGGGCCGGCGTGTTTACGTCGGGAGCGAGGAGATGCCGCGCGTGTTGGGCGGCATGGGCACCGCGTTGGTGTCCACGTCGCGCGGGATCATGACCGGCGTTGAGGCCCGCAAACTCAAGGTCGGCGGCGAATTGCTTTGTACTGTGTGGTAAGAATTATGTCACGGATTGGACGACAACCTATTGAACTGCCGGCGAAGGTGAAGGTCACCGTGGCCGGGCAGAAAGTTTCTGTCGAAGGCCCGAAAGGCAAGCTCGACTACGACGTGCCCGCGCCGATCAAGGTCGCGAACAAGGATGGCAAGGTCGTGGTGGTGCGCGCCGACGAGACGCGGCAGACGCGGGCGTTGCACGGACTGGTGCGCAGCCTTGTTAACAACATGGTGCGCGGCGTCGCCGAAGGCTACGTCAAGCAGCTTGAAATCCAGGGCGTCGGCTTCCGCGCCGCCGTGCAGGGCGACAAGCTGAACCTGGTCATCGGCTTCTCGCACCAGATCAACGCCGCGATTCCCAAGAACGTCAAGGTGACGGTGGTTGACAACACGAAGCTGACGATCGAAGGCCCGGACAAGCAAGTCGTCGGGCAGTTTGCTGCGTCGGTGCGCAGCTACTATCCGCCAGAGCCCTACAAGGGCAAGGGCATCCGCTACGTCGGCGAACAGGTTCGCCGCAAGGAAGGCAAGACCGTCCAGCAGTAAGGCGGCCAGGGTTTTTAATTTGGAATTCCGTATATGAGACCGTTGAGCAAAAAAGAATTTGTCGGGCGCCGGCACAAGCGGCTGCGGCAGAAGGTGCGTGGCACTGGCGCGCGTCCGCGGCTGGCGGTGTCGTTCACAAGCAAGAATATTTACGCGCAAGTCATTGACGACGTCGCGGGCAAGACGCTGGTGTCTGCCTCGACGCTCGACAAGAGTTTTGGCGACAAGAAGCTGAAGGCCAACAAGGAAGGCGCGGTCACGATCGGCAAGACGATCGGCCAGCGCGCGATTGAGAAGGGGATCAAGACCGTTGTATTTGATCGTGGCGGTTACCGTTATCTGGTCAGCGAAAAGGGCAAGAATCGTGTCGCGTCGCTCGCCGATGCCGCGCGTGAAGCCGGTTTGAAGTTTTAGGACGCATGAACACCGACAAGTTTGCACTGAAAAAAGAAATCCGCGTTGTTGCCGAGACCGAGAAGGAAATCGAGCAGGTCAAGGTCGTCCCGGTGGTGCCGGAAGAAGAAAAGCTGCCGGCGTATGTCCGGCCGGAACGCGAGCGCGGCGAGATGATCGAACGCGTGGTGTTTATCAACCGCACCGCGAAAGTGGTCAAGGGCGGCCGGCGCTTCAGTTTCAGCGCGCTGATCGTGGTCGGTGACCAGCAGGGTCACGTCGGCTACGGTTTCGGCAAGGCCAAGGAAGTGGCGGATGCCATCCGCAAAGGCACCGAGGCGGCGCGGAAGAACGTGGTTTCCGTGTCGTTGCAAAACAACACCATCCCGCACGAAGTCTTTGGCAAGTTCAGCGGCGGCCGCGTGCTGCTGCGGCCGGCATCGCCCGGCACGGGCGTCATTGCCGGCGGCGGCGTTCGGGCCGTCTGCGAACTCGCGGGCATCAAAGACGTGTTGGCCAAGAGCCTGGGATCGAGCAACGCCATGAACGTCGTCAAGGCGACGTTGAGCGCGTTGTTAAGCTTGCGGATGCCGGATCAGGTCCGGGCGCTTCGAGGGCTGAGGGCGCAGGCGGCGAGTGCCCGGTGACGGTTGCGGATCCAAGACAAAGAGAATTTTCAGACATAGACAGCGACATTTTTCAAGGTTCAACATGCGATTGCATACGTTAAAAAACAGGCCGGGTGCCGTGCACCGTGTCAAACGGCTGGGCTGCGGCGAGAGCAGTGGCCACGGCAAGACATCCACCCGCGGCGGCAAGGGCCAGACCGCGCGTTCCGGCGGCAGTCTCAAGATCGGCTTCGAGGGCGGCCAGACGCGGCTCATCGTCCGTTTGCCGCGCCGCGGATTCAACAACGCCCGGCACACGACCGACTACGCGATTGTCAACATCGAGCAACTGAACGTGTTCGATGACGGCGCGAAAGTCGGCCCGAAGGAGCTGGCCGAGCAGGACATTTTGCAGGGCAAGGGCGTCGGCGTGAAGGTTCTCGGCGACGGCGAGCTTAAGAAGAAGCTGACGGTGCAGGCCCACAAATTCAGCGGCGCCGCCAAGGAGAAGATCGAGAAACTTGGCGGTCAGTGCGAAATCATCGTGTTGCCGGTGGCGCCGGGCGGGCGCAATCCGTACGGCAACAAGAACGCTGCCAAAGCTGCTGCTGCGGCTGCTGCGGCGAAGGCAAGTTAATCTCTCTGGACTGGCATGCTTTCGGCGTTTGCTAATACTCTAAAGATTCCCGAACTGCGGACTCGTCTGCTGTTCACGTTCGGGTTGTTGGCGATTTGTCGCATGTTCGCGGCGGTGCCGGTGCCGGGCATCAACGGCGCCGCGCTCGCGATGTTTTTCGAGAAGACCGCGCAGCAGTCCGGCGGCGGCATCCTCGGCCTTTACAGCCTGTTCACCGGCGGCGCACTGGAAAACTGCGCCATCGGCGCGATGGGCATCATGCCCTACATCAGCGCTTCGATCATTTTGCAGTTGCTAGTCGCCGTGGTCCCGCAACTCGGCCGGATCGCGCGTGAGGAGAACGGCCGGCAGAAACTCACACAATACACCCGTTACGTGACGGTTGGTTTGGCGCTCTTTCAGGGCTACCTGATGGTGGTCGGTTTCTTCGAGCATCCGACGACGATTCTGCGCGGTTTTCAGGGCAACTTGGTGACCGACGCGTGGTTGCGGCATCCCTTCTTCTTCAGGCTCATCTCGATCTTGAATCTGACCACCGGCACCGTCGTTTTGATGTGGCTCGGCGAGCAGGTCACGCAGCGCGGCGTCGGCAACGGCATCTCGTTGATCATCACCGCCAACATTGTCGCCCGCCTGCCGGCCGCGATTGAGCGGACGTGGAAAATGTTTATCCCGGGTGAAGGGATCGAGTCGAAATATAACTTCATCCACTTTCTCGGCATGCTCGCGGTGTTGTTTGTGGTGATTGCCGGCATCATCGCGGTGACGCAGGCGCAACGGAAGATCACCGTGCAATACGCCAAGCGCATGGTGGGCCAGCGGATGGTTGCCGGCGGCCAGACCTACATGCCCTTGCGCGTGAACTATTCCGGCGTCATGCCCATCATCTTCGCCCAGGCGATCCTGATGTTCCCGCAGAAGATATTCTTTTTCCTTGGGCAGCATGCTGGTGGGCTTGGCACTTTCTTCTCCCATCTCAGCGAACTGTTGAGCGAGACGCGTGGCAGCGCGACGTATTACACGATTTACTCGCTGATGATCTTCATCTTCTCGTTCTTTTGGGTGGCGACGACGTTCAACGAGATTCAGATCGCCGACGACCTGAAGAAATATGGCGGCTACGTGCCGGGCATGAGGCCGGGCAAGCCGACGGCGGATTTCCTGCACGCGACGATGACTCGGATCACGCTGGCGGGCGCGCTGTTTTTGACGGTCATCGCGCTGATCCCGCAGGTGATGTATAGCCAGTTGGGGATTGATTATCTGGTCGCCAGCTTTTTTGGCGGCACGAGCATGTTGATCGTGGTCGGCGTCATGCTCGACACGATGCGGCAGGTGGAGACCCACCTGTTGACACGGCATTACGATGGATTTTTGAAGAAGGGGCATTTGCGCGGCCGAAGATAGGCCGGTGCCTCAGCGTTCATTGACACCTGAAGCGTAGCCCGATAGTGTTGCCGGAATGATTGTCCTGAAGTCGCCGGAAGAACTGAGTTGCATGCGTCTGGCTTGCCAGGCGGCGGCGGAGGTTCTGGCGGAGGTCGCTTTGCTGGTTGCGCCGGGGCGGAAAACCCGGGAGTTGGACGAAGCGGCGGCGGAGATGATGCGGAAACGCGGCGGCAGAAGCGCGTTTCTCGGATACCGCGGCTACAAGGGACAGATTTGTGTTTCGGTGAACGAGGAAGTGGTGCACGGTTTAGCGGGCGAACGCCGCATCCAGTATGGCGACATCGTCAGTCTGGACGTCGGTATCGTGTTGGGCGGCTTCGTGGGCGACAACGCCACGACCGTGGCCGTCGGCATGATTAAATTTGAGACGCAGCGTCTGCTCGACGTCACCGAGCGCGCGTTGTATGCCGGTATTGCGGCAGCGCGTGCTGGAAACCGCGTCGAGGATATCTCGCGCGCGGTGCAGCAGGCGGTCGAAACCGCCAAGTTTGGCGTTGTGCGCGAGTTTGTGGGTCACGGCGTCGGTCGGAAGCTGCACGAGGACCCGCAGATTCCGAATTTCGTAGAGCAGCGCGGTCGCGGCAGGAAGTCGGAGATGTTGCGGGCTGGCATGACGCTGGCCATCGAACCGATGACCACGCAGGGCCGGCCGGACGTCGAAGTGCGGTCTGATGGTTGGACGGTCGTGACGAAGGATGGTTTGCCATCCGCGCACTTCGAGCACACGGTGGCGGTCACGGACGGCGAACCGGAGATTTTGACATGTCGAAAGACGATGCCATCGGCGGCGAAGGCGTAGTCGTGGAAACGCTGCCGAACGGCGTCGCGCGAGTGGAAATGCCGAATGGCTTCCGCACGCTGGGTTACGTGCCGGGCAAGAAGCGGTCCGTGTTCGGTCCGCTGCAGCCGGGTGACAGAGTGACGGTGGAAATGACGCCGTATGATTTGAGCCAGGGCCGGATTACCGGCCGGCAACAGTGAAAGAATTTATGAAGGTAAGATCGTCAGTAAAAAGATTGTGCGAGCGCTGCCGCATTGTGCGGCGGAAGGGCGTCGTGCGCGTGATTTGCACGGACCCGCGACACAAGCAGCGGCAGGGTTAGCAAGGACAATTATGGCCAGACTTTTGGGTGTTGATATTCCCGGCGGCAAGAAGATTGGCATCTCGCTGCGTTACATCTACGGCCTTGGGCCGTCGAACTCGCTTGTCATTTTGGAGAAGGCGGGCATTGACCCGAACATCCGTACGGAGAAGCTGAGCGACGAGCAGCTCGGCAAGATCGTCGGCGTGATCCAAAAGGAAGGTTATATTCTCGAAGGCGACCTGCGCCGCGAGATCGGCCTTAACCTGAAGCGGCTCATTGGCATCAAGTGCTATCGCGGCTCACGGCACGTGAAGGGACTGCCCGTTCGCGGCCAGCGTACGCAGACCAATGCCCGGACGCGCAAGGGCCCGCGCAAGACGGTCGGCGTCGTGCGCAGCAAAGACGCGAAAGCCGGCAAGGTTTAGTTTTTAGAAATTGTTGAGGCGTTTATCATGGCAGAAGAAATAGAGAAGAAACCAGCGACGAAGGAAGCGAAACCGGTCAAGGAGGCGAAAGCCGCCAAAGACCCGAAAGCAAAGGGCGCGGCCCCTGCGGCCGCGGCGGCTCCGAAGGAAGCGGCTCCGGCCGAGACCACGGCGGCATCGCTGCTCGACGAGGGCACGAAGCCGGTCAAGGTGGCCAAGCTCAAGGGCGCGAAGAACGTTCACTCGGGCATTGCGCACGTCGTCGCTTCGTTCAATAACACCAGCATGACTATCACGGACATGCAGGGCAACGTCATCGGCTGGTCCAGCGCCGGCAAGGTCGGTTTCAAAGGCTCGCGCAAGAGCACGGCTTACGCCGCGCAGCTCGTGGCGCAGGATTGCGGCCGGCAGGCGATGGCTCACGGCATGAGGGAAGTCGAGGTCCACGTCAAAGGCCCCGGCTCCGGCCGCGAGTCCGCCGTTCGCGCCTTGCAGGCGATCGGTTTGGAAATCAGCGTCATCAAAGACGTGACGCCGATTCCGCACAACGGCTGCCGCGCGCCGAAGAAGCGCCGCGTGTAATCAAACGCAAAACGGAACACCGGATTTATGGCTCGTTACAAAGGACCCAAACAACGCATCAGTCGCCGCTATGGCGTGCCCGTCTTCGGGCCGCACAAGGTGCTTGAAAAGCGCGCTTACCCGCCCGGCCAGCACGGCCCACGGGCGCGACGCAAGCTGACCGACTACGCCCGCGGCCTTGCCGAGAAACAGAAGCTTCGCTACTGTTACGGACTCTTGGAGCGGCAATTCCGCCGCTGCTTCGAGGAGGCCAAGAAACGCCGCGGTAACACCGCCGACATGTTGTTGCAAATTCTGGAGACGCGGTTGGACAACGTCGTTTTTCGACTCGGTTACGCGTCGAGCCGACCCGCGGCGCGCCAGTTGGTGACGCACGGCCACTTGAAGGTCAACGGGCGGCGCGTCAGCATCCCGTCGTATAACGTCAGGCCCGGAGACCTCATTGAGGCGCGGGACAATCCGCGTTCCCGGCAGATGGTTGTCAAGAGCCTGGAGTCGGCGGCGGTCCGCACGGTGCCGCCTTGGCTGACGCTGGAAAAAGAAGCGGCCAAGGGCACCATCAGCCGCATGCCCACGACGGAAGAAGCCGAGCCGCTTGCCAACGTGCAGGCGATCGTGGAATTCTATTCGCGGTAGTCGAGAAGCGGTCAGTAATCAGTAGTTCGAAGACAGAAGAAGTTAACCAACAAGCGAGTATAAGGGCATGGCCGGCGTTCCCGCGCTGAAGCGACCGCGAAGTCAGCGGCGGGAAGACAGCAGGCCATGCCAGATCAAACTCGCGGAAAGAAAAACATGCCAGTTCGACTCGGACGTTTCGAAATGCCCAAGCGGTTGACCAAGGACGAGGCCACCGCGACACCCACTTACGCCAAATACGCCGCCGAGCCTTTCGAGGCCGGCTACGGTCACACCGTTGGCAACTCGCTTCGCCGCGTGTTGCTCAGTTCGTTGGAAGGCGCCGCGCTGACCACCGTGAAGTTTGACGAGTCCTTGCGCGCGCACCACGAGTTTGCCACCATTGTGGGCGTGGTCGAGGATGTCACCGACATCATCCTCAACCTGCGCAAAATCCTCTTCAAGTCGCAGGCCAAGGAGTCGCGCCAGATCCTGCTCTTGGCGAGCAAGGAAGGCGCGATCACGGCTGCCGACATCAAAACGGACAATACCGTTGAAATCATCAACCCCGACACGCACATCTGCACGCTCGACAAGAAGATGAAGTTCGAGGTGGAGTTGACCATCGAGGTTGCGCGCGGTTTCCGCCCGGCGGAGAAGAACAAGGTCCCGGATATGGCGATTGGCGTCATTCCCCTTGACTCGATCTTCTCGCCCGTGCGCCGCGTGCGCTACAGCGTGGAGAACACCCGCGTCGGTCAGCGCACCGACTACGACAAGCTGCTGCTCGAAATCTGGACCGACGGCCGCATGACGCCCGACGACGCCTTGATGCAATCCAGCCACATCCTGCGACATCACCTCGATCCGTTCTGCGAATACGGCAAGGAGCCGGTCGAGTTCGAGGCCGCCCAAGAGCGAATCAGCGACAAAGACGCCGAGTTGCGCAAGAAGCTCAACATGTCGGTCAACGAAATCGAACTGAGCGTGCGCGCCGCCAACTGTCTCAACAACGCCAACATCACCACGGTCGGCCAGCTCGCCATGAAGACGGAGAGCGAAATGCTCAAGTATCGCAACTTCGGCAAGAAGTCGCTGAACGAAATCAAGGAGAAGCTGTCTGGCTTGGGCTTGACGCTCGGCATGAAGTTCGATCTCGGCTTGCTGGAGAGCGGCCCGGCGCCGGAGAGGCCCCTCGGCGAGGAAGCCCCCGTCGAGGCAGAGGAGAAGGAGTAAAGCGGTTGGAAGGATAGAGCAAGGAAACTATGCGCCACGGAAAACGCACCATCAAACTCGGCCGCAAGAGCGAGCATCGCAATGCCATGCTCGCCAATCTGGTCGCCAGCCTCGTTCTTCACGGCCGCGTGCGCACCACGCTGGAGAAGGCCAAGGCCGCGCGGCTGCTTGCCGACCGTGTCATCACGTTTGGCAAGAAAGGCACGTTGCACCATCGCCGACTCGCGATGGCCGCGTTGCACCAGAAGACCGCCGTCGCCAAGCTGTTCAAAGATCTGGCCCCGCAATATCAGGGCCGCAGCGGCGGCTACACTCGCATTATCAAGCTGAACCAGCGCATCGGCGACGGTGCCCCGCTGGCGCTGCTCGAATGGGTGGAGACGGCTGCCGCAGCAGTTCCGGCCCCCGAGCCGGAGAAGCCTGCCGCGACCACCTGAACGAGGCAAGCAACACATCATTCGCACGAAGGCGCGAGGGTCACCGGGACTCTCTCGCCTTCGGCATTTTTACGTCAATGTGTATCTAGGGAAGGAACAAGGGCCGTGCGGAGGCGGACTCGTTGGGAGGGATTTTGGGAAATCCGTGCTAACTCGGATATTTCATCACGGGTGCGGCTTCTGAGTTTTGCGGTTGAAGATGCGTGGAGTTGTGGATGAGGAGGACGCAAAGCCCGAGTTTTTCACCGTAGGCCGGCGAAATGATTGAAAAGGGTAGGATTCCGCCGTAGCGACCGCCATACAAAAAGGGTTAGGCGGTAGCGCCGCGGACCGCCGGCGCGGGGGCCGCGGAGGGACCGCGGGCGGTCGGCAGACGGATGAACCAGGTGTGGTCCGCGTCGATTTCAAAGGGCGCGCCGATCGCGGCGGCGGCTTCTTCGACGGCGCGGCGCACTCCCCACTCGCGCGACCGGCAGTCAATGTCGTGGCCGCAGAGCAGGCCGCCTGGCTTGAGCTTCGGCGTCCATGCAAGGATGTCTTCACGCACTCCCTCGTAGCTGTGGTCGGCGTCAATGAATACAAAATCGAGGCTGCGATCCGCGACCAGGGCGGCGGCGACCAACGAATCCGCACGCAGCTCCGCGCGACGATCGGAGGCGAACTCTGTGGACCGCAATGCCAGCGCGCGCACGGCATCCATCTGAGCCTGTGAAAGTTTCGCCACGCCATCCTGCGTCCCAGCGTAGCGGCCGTTTGGGTCGGCGGCGCGCCAGGAGTCAACAAGGGTGAGATGAAGATCGGTGCGATGGCCAAGGAGGTAGGTGGCAAGACGGCCTTTGAAGACGCCGATCTCGGCACCGTGAATGGCTATGGAAGATAGAGGTTGGAGGCCGGAGGATTGGGCATTTGAAATTGGAGATTGGAGATTGGAGATTGAAACTGGCGCCGGCAGCCGGCGAAGAATGGCGTCGCCGCGGCCGAGCGGGGCGGTGAAGCTGGAGCGGCCAAGGCCAGCCGGCATCGCGTCGGCCGGGATGCCGCCGCTGTGAATACAGAACGGCCAAACGCCGTCCACAAAACGAGCGGCCACACCGGCGAGCACCGCCGATTGCTCGGCGAGCGGCAGCTTCATCAAACGGAAGCAACTGTCTTTGGACTTGAGCACGCCGACGTAATGGTTCGGCAGCACGTTCCACGCGCCCCGGTTAGCGCGATGCAAGGCCGTCAGGACTTTGGGGCCAAACTCGGTGCGGGCGAAGACAGCGCCGGCGCCGCCAGAGGCAGCGGGTGATTGGAAATTGGAGATGGGAGACGGGAGTTTTGCACTGATGATTTTTCGGCACTCGGCAAGCACGCGAGCAATGGCCGGTGAGCCAGGCGCGGCGATCATGCAGCAGTTGGCGATGCGAAAATTGGCGTGGCTTTCGTTCTGAAACACCGAATGCTCGTAGTGAAGAAGTTCGTCGAACGCGCGCACCGGGTAGCAATCCGTGTCGAGGTAAACGCCGCCATCCCGGTGGAGCACCCAGAGGCGCACAAGATCAGAACGCTGGCAGAGCTGCGAGACGCGGAACGACGCCTGGTAGAGATCGTCGGGCATGTCCGCCGGCATCGCCGCGTGCACGCGAACGTCCCACGCCGGATGCAGTTCGCGGAACCGGGCGATGTTGTCAGCGGCCATCTTCGGCGGCGCGCTGCCGAGCCAGACAAAGTGGGCTATCTTTGGCACCGGCGGCGCGGCGCACCAGAATTTATTCTTCGCCAGAGGCTTGCATTTCGGCGGCGCCGGCGCGGGCGGCACTTTCGGTTTCTGGCCTGGCTTGGTTTGGTCATAGAGACCGGCGGTGCGCTCATTCATGGTGTTGACGTTTCCCCATTCCTCCAAGGCGAGTGCGACGGCTTTGTCAAAGGTGATCTTGTCGAAGGCTTCAACGGCGCTGTCGGGATTGCAGTTGAGCACCTGAAGCTTGGCGCGGTCGAAGATTGGCCGCAGCAATTTGAACCGCTCGCGGAGCGTCGCGTAGGTTTCGTTGTTGCCCTTGACCGAGCTTTTGCCGCGCGCCTGGTCGAAATGGTAGCGGTAATCGGCGGCCATCTTGAAATCGCAGCCGAGCAGGAAAATCCGCCGCACGCCCAGGTGGTAGAGCAGCCGGATTGCGACCAGCATGACGCTCCGCGCACCGCCGTTCTTGTCGTCGTTCCCCCAACAGAACGAAGATGCCGTGAGAAACGCCGCCGCGTTGAATCCGCAATGCCGATGATAGAAATAGGTGGCGGGGCAATCCTGAATCAGGGTTTTCGTGAAATCCCACTTGTCGCTGTCGAAGACGCGCTGGTTGCGGCTGCCGTGCGGCGCGAACTTGAGGATGCGAGGATCGAGCCAGATCGAACGCAGGAAGTGATCGGCCGGGTCCACGCACGTCCAAAGGTCCGGGCGGAACGTCTTGACGGAGTTGTTGACGCCCATCGTGAGGATGCCTGGCTGCCGAAGCCTGGCGTGGTCGAGTTGCGCGAAGCTCGGCCCGCCGCAGATCAGGAAGGCCGATCGTCCGCGGTAGAGGTTGGCGATTTCCACCGGCTTGTTTGCGGCGGTGACGACGAGGCCATTGTGCGCGCCAGCCGCAGCCCGCCTGGCGCACGGCACGCAAGGCGCGCGGCCGTCGCCCGCCGTCCTCGATCCGCCACGCGCGATGAGCGCCGGCGGTGTGGGGTCAAACACATCGGCCAGGTCCTGTTCAAAAAGAATTTCTCCCATGATCAATCTTCGTCCACTGGGTCGTTATCCACCGGGCTGGTTTCTATCTGGGTCGGGTCCTGTGAAAGGACCTGGTAGCACAGCAATCCCTGCCACAAGTAATCGGTCGTCATGTACACGTTGAGCATGTAGTTGCCATCATCGTCGATGGTGCCCGTGAGGTTGCCCACGATCGTGCGCGTCGCGAAATTCCCGTCAGCTAGAATGTTAAACTCCTCGATCGGGCAACGCCCGCCGACAAGCATCGGCTCGCCGAAAGGCAATATTTCGGGGCTGCCAGAATTGGGGCTTAAGAAGTAGGCTTGGTAGCTGTTTGGAGCCGCGCCCGAAAGCGAAAGGATGAAGGAAACCTGGTCGCGCCATTTTTCAAAGATTTGAAGCACGCCGCCATCCGTGGAGATCTCGGCAATTTCCAGGTAGAGCGTGCCATTGTCGGGCGCTTTTACCGGACCGGGCCAATCGTCCGGCTTTTTTTGTTTCAGATTCACGGTCGGCGACAAATCGAGAGAATCCTTGAGGCCGGTGACGATGGACGCCTCGAAAGATGGATCGTCGTCAACGCCGGTCAAGTTGCTGAATTGGACCTTGAGCGCGATGACCAGTGGATTTTCCGCCGTCGCGTTCACGGCAATATCACCGTCCAACGACACCACCGTGGGATCGGTGTCGTTATCGCACCAGAGCCAGCCGTCTTCCATTGTGACAACGTTCCAACCCGCGCCCGGCGGACGATAGACGCGGTATAGCCAGTGGTCCTCCTCGGACACCAGGCCGTGCGAACTGACCAGGCCGCCGCTGCTGTTGGAGTGCGTCGGGTGCGAATGATGCGTGCCACTGGACTCGGCCGGCGTGGAGCTTTTGTGCGACGACGACGGCGCGCTGGAACTGCTGACGAACTGTTCTTCGGGGCACTCCACGTAATTGTCCGGCTGAAACACGACGATCTTGCGCCAG
>Ga0114951_10000863_pt1 | contig 40134 bp, 41 predicted proteins | sample AM7aDNAmetaG_FD_88677 | JGI IMG/M metagenome (GOLD analysis project Ga0114951, IMG submission 88677) | Freshwater microbial communities from Finland to study Microbial Dark Matter (Phase II) - AM7a DNA metaG | ecosystem: Environmental > Aquatic > Freshwater > Lake | place: Finland: Lake Alinen... | reverse complement strand
GCCGCACGCGCGAGGGGCGGGGGCGCACCTGCGCCCCCGCCCCTCGCCGGCCTCACGCGGCTCTGCCGGGCGCGCTTACTTGCCGAGCAGCGCGTCGATCTTCTTGACCCCGTCGCTGGCGTCCTCGGCGTAGGCATCGGCGCCGATCTGGTCGGCCCAGCGCTGCGTGCAGGGGGCGCCGCCGACCACGGTCTTGTAGGCGAGGCCCTCGTCCTTGATGGTCTTGATGACCTTGCGCTGCTCTTCCATGGTCGTGGTCAGCAGGGCGCTCATGCCGATCACGTCGGCGTTCTCCGCCTTGGCCCTCTCGATGAAGCTCGTCGCGGGCACGTCGCGGCCGAGGTCTGTGACCTCGTAGCCGTTGGCCTTGAGGTAGGCGATCGCGATGGCCTTGCCGATGTCGTGGACGTCGCCCTGCACGGTGCCGATGACGATGCGTCCCTTGGCCTCGGCGGCGGCGCCTTCGAGGGCGGCGTTCGTGACCTCGGTGGCGCCGGCCATGGCGTCGGCGCTCATCATCAGCTCGGGGAGGAAGAGCTCGCCGGATTCGAAGAGCTCGCCGACCTCCTGGATGCCTTTGACGAAGCCGTTCGCCATGATGTCGGCGGGGGCGATGCCCTGATCGAGGGCGCGCTGCGCGACCTCTTCGGCGGCGGCGCGGTCACTCGTGATGATCGCCTGGGCTGCTTCTTCGTAGATGTCGGCCATGCCTTGGACTCCTCCCAATGTCTCTGAACAGCTACACCGCACATCTAGGTATGGCGGGTGCGGGATAGGAAGCGGAAGTGCTCGGCCAGCTCAACGCGCCGCGCCGGCCCGAAAGCCGCCGGCGGCCGCACCCCGCCGCTCCCCCATCCTGCGACGGCACGCAGTATACCAGTCACGCGCGGGGCAACGAAAGCGCCGGCGGCCCCGCGGGCGCGCCGCCCGCGCGGCCGTGCTAGCATCATGGCGTGAGATACCACGGCGCCGTCATCCGCCCCCCCAGTGAAGCCTCAAGCCTGATCGTACAGGTCACCTACGGCTGCTCGAACAACACCTGCGACTTCTGCGGCACGTACCTCGACAAGCCGTTCGCCGTGCGCCCCTTCGAGGAGGTCGTCGACGACGTCATCGGCCTGCCGTCCAGCGTCCGCGGGCGCGTGCGACGCGTCTTTCTGGCCGACGGCGACGCGCTGGCTCTGAGCTCGCGCAAGCTGCACGACATCCTCGACCTGCTGCACCGCGCGCTCCCCGGCCTGGAGCGCGTGAGCAGCTACGCGAACGCCCGCAATCTCCTCGCCAAGAGCGTCGAGGAACTCGCCGAGCTGCGCCGGGAGGGCCTCGACCTTCTGTACCTCGGCCTCGAATCCGGCGACGACCAGACGCTCGCGGACGTCCACAAGGGCATGACCGTCGCCGAGCAGATCGAGGGCTGCCGGCGCGCTTCCGAGGCCGGCATCGAGCTCTCGGTCACGGCCATCCTCGGCCTCGCCGGCAGCGCCCGCTCGCACGAGCACGGCAAGGCCACCGGTGAAGCCCTGTCGGCCATCGACCCCGCCTACATCGGCATCCTGACACTGATGCTCACGCCGGGCACGGCCATGGAGCGCAAGGTGACGAGCGGCGACGTCGTGCTCCCCGACTCCATCGGCATGCTGCGCGAGCTGCGCGAGATCGTCGCCAACCTCGTCGTCAGCGATTGCCTCTTCCGCAGCAACCACGCCTCCAACTACCTGCCCGTGGGCGGACACCTGCCGCAGGACAAGGAGGCCATGCTCGTCGCGCTCGACAAGGTGCTGCTCGCCCCCGAGTCCGTCCAGCTGCGCCCGGAGAGCTGGCGGCTGCTCTGACGTGCGCCGCCCGCTGCCCCACGGGCGCTTCATCCTCGGCGTCCTCATCGCGATCGCCGCAGTCGCCGCCGCCGCCTACGCATGGACCCTGATCCCGCCGAGCGCGGGCACCAAGGCTGCGGTCCTCGCCGCGGTAGTGGGCTACGAGCTGGCTCCCACGCCCGTGTGGCCCGAGGCGTACCGGAGCGCCGGCCGTCTCTCGCCGGCGGCGCGTGACAAGCTCCAGGCCGCCTACGAACAGCGGATGAGCGCCTACGCCACCGGAGGCCTCCTTCGGCGCTGGCTGAGCCGCGACTTCACGCGCGGGCTGCTCGCCAGCCGAAAGGCCAACGGCGGTCGCATCTGCATCGTCGGCACCGGCACCGTCGCGTATTACGACTTCCGCGGCCGCCGCCCCAACGGCGACCTCGTCGTGCGCGTCGGCGTGCAGCATCGCTACGCGGCGGGCCGCTGGGACCCGGTCACGAAGACGGTGACCGACGTGACGACAGACGCCAAGCAGATCGTGGTCATCATGGACTACACGCTGACCGAGGCCGGGGGCGTCTGGAAGGTCGCCGGGGCACGGGGCTGGCGCTTTCTCGACCTGACCGACGGACGCATCACCTACGACCCGCCGGGCAGCCCCTCGCCGGCCTCCCCGTCTCCGGGTCCGTGACGGCCGCCGCGACGCGGTAAGCGCCGCTCGGCGAGCGGAGCACCTACGGCGCTCCACACGTTGCCCCGACCACGCCGATCAATCGCGCAGATGCGAGCCGTAGCCGCGCTTGAAGTGCGTCGCCGCGTACTTCTGCAGCTTCCACTCCGGGATGCGGCACTGGGGGCAGGCCTCCGCGTACCACTTGTTGCGCAGCCAGCGCGCGGCGCGGCTCGTCTTGGAGTCGTGCACCACCATGTGCTTGTTGCAGTGGGTGATCACGACGGCGTAGGAGCCGCGCTCGTCGAATTCCTTGATGCCGTGGAGGATGCCGCGCCGCGACGGCCACAGCTTGAGCTTGTCGACGAGGCGGAAGAGAGGGATCTGTTTGCGGTAGTACCGCGCCTTGTTCGGATCGGTGGGCATGGGGGCCAGCAGTGTACCACTCCCGGCAGGAGCCGGCGTGCACGGCGGCGAAAGTGAAAGCCTTGCACTTGGCGACCAGAGGCGGACCATGATCCGACGCACCCCCAGCAGCAGCGCGTTGCCGGCGTGGGCAGTCGTCTGCCTGCTGACCGCGGTTTCGGCGGCCGCCTTCGTGACCGCCTGCGGCAGCTCCGCCGGCGGCTCATCGCCCGCTACCTCGGTCGCCACGGGCGCGGCGACGGCGACGCCCTCGGCCACGCCCTCGTCGCCCTCCTCGCCGACGGCAGCCGGCACCACCACGCTGTCGCTGTACCTGCTTCGCGGCGAGGAGCTCGGCGTCGCCGAACGGCGCGTGCCGCCCACCGCCACGCCCGCCACGGCAGCGATGGAGGCCCTGCTCGCCGGCCCCACGACGGCCGAGAGCGCCGCCGGCCTGACGAGCGCCGTACCGAGCGGGACCCGCCTCCTCGGCCTCTCCATCGACGGGACGACGGCCCGCATCGACCTCTCCGCGCAGTTCGCCGCGGGCGGCGGCAGCCTTGCGATGCAGGCGCGCGTCGCGCAGGTCGTCTACACGCTGACCCAGTTCAAGACGGTGGCGGCCGTCACGTTCATGATCGACGGCAGCACCGTCGATGCTCTCGGCGGCGAGGGCCTGATGCTCGACGCGGGGCAGACGCGCGCCGACTGGCACAGCTTCGAGCCGGCGATCTTCGTCGAGCGGCCGGGAGTCGGCGCCGTCCTCAGCAGCCCCTTCGTCCTCGACGGCACGGCGAGCGTCTTCGAGGGCTCGTTCGCGGCCCGTCTCGCCGACGCCGGCGGCGACATCGCGAACGCCACGATCCAGGCCTCGCGCGGCGCGCCGGAGCGCGGCGGTTTCCGCGAGACGGTCTCGTTCACCACCACGGCGCAGAGCGGCACGCTCATCGTCTTCAGTCAGTCGATGGAGGACGGCTCGCACCAGAACGAAGTGCGCATCCCGGTCACCTTCGCCCAAGAGTAGGGAGCGCGGCGCGGCGGAGAAGCGAATGGCGGGGAGTGCGGGAGTCACACCCGCCTGCGTGGGTTTAGAGCCCACGCTGATCCTTTCGATCGACCCCCCGCGCACCGCAATTGTACTACGTCCGGGCCGAGGGGTTCGGCGCAACCGGACCCAAACCAGCGAGTCGCGCCTTGACCGCCCCACCGACGCGCGGATAACGTGAGTGCAGAGCAACCGGGGAGGCACCCATGCATCGTTCGAGGCGCGGCACGCCGAAGTCGCGACGCACAGCCAAGGTCCGCCGCGCGATGGTCGTGCTCATCCTTGTAGCCGCTGGGGCACTCCTGGCCGTGCCGGCCACGGCCGGCGCTAACGTCAGCAAGGCGCACGCCAAGGAGTACAAGGCGAAGCTTGACGTGTACAGCAAATGGATGCCGGTTGAACAGGGCATTTTCAACAACTACAGCCAAACCGCGACGAACTATGTCGGGATCGTGCAGATGTGCCTCGGTCAACCCGACCTGCTCGCCAACGCGGAACAGATGTGCCTTGATACCAGGGGAAATTGGCAGGGCGAAGTCCGGGATCGCAGCAATGCCTCCGACAAAGACATGGCCCAGTTCGCGGCGGAGGCCCTCACGTGGTTCCCGCCCAAGACCGCAAAGGCGGACAAGAAGAGCTTCGCGGCCGCATTCAAGCTGCTGCGCGGAGGCTTCACGGAACTGTACGCTGCCGAACGCGGGCTTGGAAGCGCTCTGCTCTCGCTCGGCATCGGCGCCGACATCCCCACGGCGAACGACAAGATCTTCGCGGCCGGGGGCCAGGCGATAACGGCGTCGGCGACGTTTGATGACGGCCTGAAGGGCCTTCAGAAGCTGCAGTAGCACGGGTCACGCGGATCTGGCGGCCTCGAACGCGGCGACCCGCGGGCAGACGCTTCCCCAGACCGCGCCGGATCACGCGGCCGCGAGCCCCCTCAGTTTCCCTCGCGGATTCGCGACCCGCGGCCGGTGAAAATGAGCGCTGATAGCAGGATCGGCCGCCGCAGCAGGGTAGTGCTGCGAGGTAAGACAAGGATCGGGCCAATCCTCATCTTACCCTTTCGCACTACCCCACGCGGGAGCGGCCGGGCAGCGAGAAGAGGGCTATCTTCCCCTCGGTTTCCTTGGCGGCTTCGCCACCCGCGACCTGTGAAAACGAGCGGGGAAGGGCTGTCTTCCCATCAGACGAGCGCCCGCGCCGCCATCACCGCGACGCCGATGGCCAGCGGCTCGTGGATGTGGCGGGCGCCGAGCACGGCCTGCGCGGCCGGGGTGAAGGCGGAAGGCAGGCCGGGCACGGCCGCGAAGGTGCCGGCAGACACATCGGCGGCGTCGATGAGATCGGCCGCCGGAGTGGCGTCGAAGATGAGGTCGCAGCGCGAGAGGCCGGCGGCGAGCGTCACCGGCTGCACCTTGAGCCCGACGTCGAGCGCGGCGTGCAGGCGCGCCTCGTCGGGCTCCACGACCTCGACGGCGGCGCCGCGGCTCACGAGGCGCCGCGCCGCGGCGCGACCCACCGGGCCGAGACCAAGAAGGAGGACGTCGCGGCCGAAAAGACTCCCGGCGGCGGCCTCAAGCGCGGTCACGTAGCCGTCCGCCGTGGCCGGGTCGTCGTCCACGCAACGACCGTTGCGCGTGTTCAGCGCGATGAAGCGGAAGTCGTCGGCGAGGAACACCACCTCCGCCCCCCCGTCATACGCCTCCTGGATGCCGCGCACGTCCGGCTGCGCCGTCACCCACGCGTCGCAGCCGAGATGCCCGAGGATCGCGGCGACGCAGTCGCTGAAGCCGCCGATGGCGCCCTCGCCGCTGGTAACCGGCACCGCCGCAACGCGCGTCCCGTGGAGGGGCACGCAGACCGGCGGCTGCGCGACCGTGCCCATGGCGAGCTCGCGCAGGCCGAGGCCGGTCACTTCTCTGAGGCCGGCCTCGAAATCGCTGAGGCGGTCGCTGAGCGCCTTGACGTCCTCTGTCGTAAGCCTCGTCACGATATCGTCGCCTCCGCTTCCGCCGGACTGCCGGCCTCGGGCGCCAGGTCCAGACTCTCACTGCGCGCCAGCTCCCGGACGGCCTCGTCAACGCGCGCCCGCGCCTCAGCGACATCCGCGCCTGTGGCGATCAGGGTGGCCACCCAGGCGTGCGCTCCGCGGCGGTAGTCGGTCAGTGCTTCGTCCACGCCGAAGAAGTCATCCACCAGCTGCAGCGGAGCCGCGCTCCCCATCACATGCTCGCCGGCGACCTCCAGCAAACCATCGTAAGCGCGGACGTGCTGATACATGCAGGCGCGGCGCGGCGCGCGGTCGACCCGCGGAGGCGCGCCGCAGCGCGCCGTCTCGTGGAGCAGCTCGACGATGTTGAGCCCGCTGGACCAGTACACCGCGGTCGGCGTCTGGCTGGGGAGGCGGGCGTCGATCTCGAGCACCTTGGGCTCGCGGCCGCGCACCATGACCTCCACGTCCATCAGGCCGCTGAGCCCGAGGCCCTCGGCGAGCCGCGAGGCCGCGGCGCCCAACGCCGCCAGCGTGCCCGGCGCGACGGCGCGGTCCCAGGCGCACGAGCCGCCGGGGCCGGCGGCCGCAGGCCCTCCGGCCGCGGCCTCCCCCACCGGCGCGACCACGCGCTTGCAGTCGTACGCGGCGTCGAACTCAAGGCCGGTGACCTGCAGCGGGACGGCCCGGCCCTCCCAGGCGAGCACCTCGAGCGACAGCGATGGCCCCGCGACATACTCCTCGACGACCGGCAGATGCCCGGCAGCCGCGAGGCGCGCAAGCGCGACGGCCAGCTCGGCTTCGTCCGCGACCACGACGACGCCCTCGCTGCCGCTCGCCGAATCGGGCTTCACGACGGCCGGAAAGCCGCAGGCCGGCCACGGAGCAGGCCGCGGCACATCGAGCTCCTCGAACAGCCGCTGTGAAGCCAGCTTGGACTCGCTGACGCGGTACGCGCCCACGTCGAAGAGCAGGGGGACGCCCCAGGCAGGCACGTGCTCGGCGAGCCACTCCAGCGTCGCCAGGTCCTCACAGGCCGGCAGCACAGCGTCGCAGGCGGCGACCAGCGTCTTCGCCAGGGTCTCGTCGGCGACGATGTCTGTAACCACGTGCCGGTCGGCGAGCCCCGCCGCGGGCGGGGCCTCGTGGCGGTCGACAAGGACGGTCTCCCAGCCGGCCTTCGCGGCGAGGTAGACAGCCTCGGTGCCCTGCAGCTTGCCACCGACGACGAGAAGCCTCACGCCGGGACCTGGGCGCGGCCGTGCGCCTCCGCCAGCCACGCACGATACTCGGCGACCGTCCCCGGGCGGAGCCCCAGCCGCGCCAGGTGCGGCAGCACACCTGCCACCGTCCGTCGCCCTTCGTCGATGTCGAGCTCGGCCTGCGACACGCCGGCCAGGCCGACGGTCGGCGGCACGATCGAGGTCACCACGTTGGCGCCCGCGTTCAGGCGCCGCTCGAGGCCGCGAATGCCGTCGACGTCGAGTGACGCCGGGATCAGCGCGTGGGGCATGGCCAGACGCATCGCCGCGATCGCGAGCAGCTCGGCCTCGTCGCCGCTGGTCTGGGCGTCGGCCAGCGGCGTCCCGGACTGCGGCACGAAGGTCATCACGCGGACCTGCTCCCACGCGGCCGCGCGCATCGACGCGATGGAATGGGCGCGATCCGCCGCGACGTCGCCGATACCGGTGAGGATGCCGTCTTCGACGAGCAGCCCGGCGCGCCGGGCCGCGCTCCGCGCGGCGGCGCGCGCCGCGAACGGCTGGCCGGTCCGCAGCCGCCGGTAGAGTTCCGGGGTGTGCGTCTCCTGGTACAGCGCGTACCAGTCTGCGCCGCGGGCGCGGAGGCCGGCCAGTACGTCGTCGGGCACCACGCCCGGCGAGATCATGACCGGCAGGCCGCTGGCCTCGCGCACGGCCGCCACAAGCTCGAGCAGCGCGGCGTACTCAGGGTCATCGTGGATAGCCGGGTCTTCGCCCATCGTGAGGTCGAGCAGGACGACCCCGGAGCCCGCGAGGTCGCGGCAGATGGCGACGACCTCGTCCAGGGACTTGCGGTAGCGAGGGCTCTCGCCGTTGCCGGCGCGGTAGAAGCAGAAGGTGCACTCGTTGCGACAGAAGGTCGAGAAGTAGACGAAACCGTAGAGAAAGACGGCGTCGCCGAAGCTTCGGGCGCGCGCCGCGCGGGCGGCGGCGAAGACCGCCTCGGCCGCTTCGCCGTGGGCCGCGAGGAGCCTCGCGAGATCGGGCTCTCCGAGCAGGTCGCCGGCGAGCGCGCGGCGGCAGAGGTCGCGGACGTCACGCGCTGCCGGCTCCAAGGAACTAGTCCCCCTCAGCGGAACTCGAGCACGTCGCCGGCGGGTAGCCGCGACGTAGGGGTGACGATGCCCGCCGGGCGGCCGACAGGCACGACGGCGACCAGCTTGGCCGGTGGCTCCACGCCCAGCAGTCGCTCGATGGCGGGGGCGGCGAGCACCGGCGCCGTCATCCAGCAGGTACCGTAGCCGAGGGCGTGCGCCGCAATGCAGAAGAGCTGGACGGCGGCGCCGATGCTTTGAAGGTCTGGGCGCGCACGCAGCCTGTCGCGCTCCTCCACGCCGAGGCCGCGGGCGAGCAGCATCTCGTCGCCGCGCGAGAAGTACGGCAGGCCGAACACGGCCATCACCAGCGGCGCGTCGACGAAGAAGGTCGCGTAGGCGCGCAGCGCCTTGATCTCGTTGCCCTTGCCGGCGAGCTCCGGCCAGGCGGCCATCTCGTCGAGGGCGTCGTCCACGGCCTGACGCATGGCCACCTGAATGACGACGTCCTCGACGGCGACGAACCGCCACATCTGGGCGTTGCCGGCGTTGGCGGCGCGCACCGCCAGCTCGACCATCGCCGTCACGTGCTCCCGCGGGACGGGGTCGGGAAGAAAGCGGCGGACGCTGGCGCGGCCGCCGACGGCGCTCCGCAGCCCCGCCCTGGCGAGTCGCCCTCTGGCATCGTCGGTGTCCATGCGCGAGATGGTACCAGAACGCGAGCGCCCCGGGGCGGACGCCTTACGGCGCCCGCCCCGGGGCCGATCATCCGCGCCTGCGCCCTGACGGCGTTTCAGCCGCCCGCGATGGGCGGCAAGACGGTCAGCTTGTCACCGTCAACGATAGGCGTGTCCAGGCCGTCGCGCGCATTGATATTGCGCCCGTTGATGAACACGCCGGCGTACATGCGACCGTCCTCGCGGAAGATCCGCGGTCGCATGCGGGGCTCGGCGACGATCGCCTGATCGATCACCTCACGCACGCTGGCGCCGCTGCACTCGACCTCACGGCGCCCGTCGGCGGTGGTCATGCCCACAGGGAGCTTGACGTACGCGGTCGCCATGCCGCTCAGGCCTGCAGTTCCTTGTCCTTCTTGTCGACCTTGAGGTCGATGGCGAGGACGTGCGGGTTCTGGCAAAAGGCGATGCACTGGGGCTCACCGTCGCAGAGGTCGCACTTGTACGCGACCTCCCGCGTGGGATGCTCGTGGATGACGCCCGTCGGGCACACGTCGTAGCATTCGCCACAGTTGGTGCAGGCGTCTTCGTCCACGACGAGGACGAAGCCCTTGACGGTATCGCCGAACTTCTCCTTGCCGGCGAACTCGCCCTTGACCTTGACCGTGATCTCCTTGGTCAGGATGGCGTCGTTGGGGCAGGCCTCCTGGCACTTGGAGCATCCGGTCTGCAGGCAGGTGTGGCCCTTGATGACGGCTGTGGTGGGGTTGCACTCGCTGAAGAGGCGCGCGACCGATGGCCGGTAGGCTCCTTCGTGCTGGGCAGCGCAGGCCAGCTCGCACATGTGGCAGCCGGTGCACTTCTTGCTCGAGATCAACACGTGAGGCATCTGTTCTCCCTTCGTTCGGCGTGACGCCGTCAGAGGCGTACGTCGACGCCGAGCTCGGCGAGCTTGGCCTCGCTGGGGACACCGTTCTCGTCCCAGCCTCGCAGTTGATAGAACTCCTGCAGCGCCGCTTTGAAGGTCGCGGTGCCGATGGCTCTTCCGGCGGAGGCGCCGGTGGTATGGGCACCTTCCTCCGCGTACAGCTTCTGCGGGATGTCGTCGGGCTCGACGCCTTCGCGCAGGTTGAACAGACGCCCGAGGTTCCAGACGCGCTCGCCGATCTGGAAGACCTCTTCATCGCTGAACTCGCGCTTCCAGGCGTGCTTGAAGATCTGCCCGATCTGCTCCGGCGTGACCGCCCAGAAGTCGCACCAGATGCCGGTGAACTTCACGGAGCTGAAGTTCTCGCCGATCATGCCCTCGGCCGGGTTGCCCCAGATGATCTTCATGGCCTTGCCTTCGAGCGTATCCGGCGGCAGCGTGCCGCCTACGATCTCGTCGGCGATGGGATAGGTGCGCATGTGGCAGCCGCCCCGGTCCGAGGTGGCGTAGCCGAGGCTCATGCCGAAGGACCCGCGCGGATCGTAGCCGGGCAGCTCGAGGTTCTTGACCTCCATGGCCAGCTCGGGATGACCGTACTTGGCGGCGAGAGCCCTCGTGCCCAGCGCCAGCTCGGCGCCGAGGCCCTCGCGCTTCGAGATCAGCTGGGGGGCCTTGAGATAGCCCTCCACCTCGCCGAAGCGCAGGCCGAAGTCCTTGATGCCCTTCTCGGTGAGGTCCATAGCCAGGGCGACGACGGCACCGCTCGAGATGGTGTCCAGGCCGAGCTCGTCGCACTCCTGATTGAACTTCGAGAGCGCGGCGATGTCGCCGATGCCGCAGTTGGCCCCGCAGATGGCGATGGTCTCGTACTCGGGACCCTCGCCGGCGATGCCGTCGACCTCATGGAATTGCCGGCAGCCGATGGCGCACTGGTAGCAGGCGCGGTTCTTGGTGCGGATCTTGATGAAGGCGTCGGAGTTGATGCCTTCCATCTTGTCGAACGTGCCGGTCGACCAGTTGCGCGTAGGGATGACGCCCGCATCGCTCATGATCTGGCCGAGGACCGGCGTACCCTCTTCGTTGGCCCAGAGGTTGTCCTCGGTGAGCACGTACTCCGTGTGGATGCGGTACATGTCGGCGAGGAAAGCCTTGGCGTCGCCGACGCTGACGGAGCCGGTGCCGCGCACGACAACGGCCTTGAGCTTCTTGCGACCGAAGAGGGCGCCGTGACCGCCCCGTCCGGCTTTGTGGTACTGGTCGGTGGACAGGCAGGCCCAGACCAGCTCGTTCTCGCCGGCAGGGCCGATGGACAGCGTCTTGGCGTCGGCGTCGAAGTCCCGGCGCATGGCCTCTTCGATCGCGGATGTCTTGAGGCCCCAGTACTTGGGCATCGCCGGCACAAACTCGACTTTGTCGTCCTTGATCGTCACGATCACCGGCTCGGGAGATTCGCCCTTGATGATGATCGCGTCGTAGCCCGCGAACTTCATCTCCGGGGCAAACGAGCCGCCGACGTAGCTGTCGTTGAGGATGCCGGTGGCCGGGCTCTTGCAGCCCACCACGAGTCGCGACGCCGTGCTGACGTTGGTCCCGGCAAACGGCCCAGTCATAAGGATGACCGGGCTCTCGGGAGCCCACGGATCCACCCCCGGCGGGACCTCCTCCCACATGTAGCGCAACAGCAGGCCCTTGCCGCCGATGTATTTCTCGGCCCACTCCATGTTGAGGGGCTCGACGACGGAGGTGCCCGAGCTCAGGTCGATCCTGAGCACGTTCCCTTGGTAGAAGTCCAACGCGTCCTCCTGACTTGTGCTCCTTGCCCCTTCCGCGGCTCCGTGCGAAAGAAGCCCCCGGGGTCGGGGAGACGATGGGATTACAGGCCCCGCCATTCTAGCCGTTCGGCGTGGCCCTGGGCAACAGCGGCGAAACCGCCGTCTTGCAGGGCAAAACGGAGGAGAAACCGGCTCCGCCCCGGCCCCTCCGGCAGCCCGCCGCGGGGCGCCGGCGCAGGCGCCGCGAGGGCGCCCCGCGGCGCCGGGTCAGTCGCGGCCGGGGGCCTCCGGCAGGTCGCGGATGTTCTCGGCCGCCTGCCACTTGCTGTAGTTGTCGGTCATGGCGTCGAGCAGCTCTTTGAGGAAGCGTGCCGAGAGGTTGACGCGGCTCACGACGACGCCGTTCATCTCGCCGGGCTCCTCGCTCTCGTGGTCGAGGCGCACGAAGGTGATCGAAAACTCGTAGTCCGAGTGGCTGACGTTGGCAAAGTTGGCGTAGACGCCGGCCATCATCTCGGGCGTGGCGTGCAGGTTGATGTGCTTCTCTTGCTCCTCCATGGAGCCTCCTGTTCAGCTGTTGATGCGGCGTGCGATAGCGGCCGCCATGCCGCTGGTGCCGGCCGTGCCGCCGAGATCGTAGGTCACTTCGCGGCCCTCGGCCACCACGGCCGCGATGGCGTCGTCCATGCGGCGCGCCGCGACGTCCTCGCCGAGATGCTCGAGCAGCAGGACGCCCGAACGCAGCAGCGCCGTGGGGTTGACCTTGTCCTGCCCGGCGTACTTGGGGGCGCTGCCGTGCACGGGCTCGAACACGGCGATACCGTCGCCGAAGTTGGCGCCCGGCGCCACTCCGAGGCCGCCGATGAGGCCGGCGCAGAGGTCGCTGACGATGTCGCCGTACAGATTGGGCAGCACCAGCACGTCGTACAGCTCGGGCTTCTGGACGAGCTGCATGCACATGTTGTCGACGATGCGGTCCTCGAACTCGATGTCCGGGTACTGCGCGGCCACCTCGCCGGCGACGCGCAGAAAGAGCCCGTCGGTGCACTTCATGATGTTGGCCTTGTGCACGGCGGTGACCTTGCGGCGGCCGTGCCGGCGCGCGTACGCGAAGGCGAAGCGTGCGATGCGTTCGCTGCCCCTGCGGGTGATGATCTTGATGCTCTCGGCGGCGTCCTCGCCGACCATGTGCTCGATGCCCGCGTACAGGTCCTCGGTGTTCTCTCGCACGATGACCAGGTCAATGTCCTCGAAGCGGCTGCGCACGCCCTTCATCGTCTTGGCTGGGCGCAGGCAGGCGTAGAGATCGAGCTCCCTGCGCAGCGCCACGTTGACGCTGCGAAAGCCGCGGCCGATGGGCGTCGTGATCGGCCCCTTGATGGCCACTTTGGTGCGACGGATGGAGTCGAGGACGTGCTCGGGCAGCGGCGTGCCGCACTCATTCATCACGTCCAGGCCGGCGTCGTGCACTTCCCAGACGATCGGCACGCCGGTCGCGGCGATCACGGTCTCGAGGGCGGCGGCCAGCTCGGGGCCGGTTCCATCGCCCGGGATCAAGGTGACTGTGTAGGTCATGTGCCTCCTGCTGCGTCGGGTGGTGACGGGCTGATGGCGCCTCGCGGGCGAGTCAGCCCTGCGGCAGCGCGAAGCCGCCGTGCTTCTTGACGTGCGCGACCAGGCCGCCGTCGCTGAGGATCGTCACCATCACCGGCGGCAGGGGCACGAACGGGATGACGGCTCCGGTGCTGAGATCGCGCACCTCGCCGGCGATGAGGTCGACCTCGAGCTCGTCCTGCTCGCCGATACCGCTCGTGTCGCACTGCAACGCCGGCAGGCCGATGTTGATGGCGTTGCGGAAGAAGATGCGCGCAAAGCTCTGCGCGAGGACGGCGCCCGCGCCGGCGAGCTTGATGATCCGCGGCGCGTGCTCGCGGCTCGAGCCGAGGCCGAAGTTACGCCCGCCGACGATGAGATCGCCGGGCGCCAGGCGCGCGGCGACCTCCGGGCGCGCGTCTTCGAGGACGTGCTTGGCGAGCTCGGGTAAGTTGGTGCGCAGGTGGAACAGGCGGCCCGGTGCGATGTGGTCTGTGGAGATGTCGTCGCCGAAGAGCCAGGCCTTGCCGCGCAGAAGCTCCCGGCTCACGTGATCCATTCCTCCTCGCGGACAGTCACGCTGTTCATCGCCAGGCCGGGCTCGCGGGCGCGCTGAGGATCGCGTTCGGGGATGGCCTCGAGGACGTCCATGCCTTCGATGACGCGCCCGAACACGGTGTGCTTGCCGTCCAGATGAGGCGTGCCCGCGTAGGTGATGAAGAACTGCGACCCGTTTGTGCCCGGGCCGGCGTTGGCCATGGAGAGGATGCCGGGCTGGTCGTGCTTGAGCGCCGGGTGGAACTCATCGGCGAAGCGGTAGCCGGGGCCGCCGCTGCCGCTGCCCGTGGGGTCGCCGCCCTGCGCCATGAAGCCCTTGATGACGCGGTGGAACGTGACCCCGTCGTAGAAGCCGTCGCGGGCGAGAAAGACGAAGTTGTTGACCGTCGTGGGGGCCTTGTCGGCGAACATCTCAATGACGATGTCGCCCTGGTCGGTACTGATCGTGGCGACGTAGCGCTTGGTGGCGTCGATGACCAGCGGCGGCGGTGCGTCGTACTTCTTGGCCATGGCGTGCTCCCTCCTAGAGAAGTTCGCGGGGATCGGTGATCTCGCCGGCCACGGCCGTGGCGGCCGCGGTAGCCGGCGAGCCCAGGTAGATGGACGCCTCGGGGTTGCCCATGCGCCCGTGGAAGTTGCGGTTGGCGGTACTGAGGCAGACCTCGCCGTCGGCGAGGATGCCCTCGTGGATGCCCACGCAGGCGCCGCAGCCGGGGTTGGTGACCACGGCGCCGGCGTCCCAGAACACGTCCAAGAGGCCTTCGGCGGCGGCGGCACGCGCCACGGCCTGCGAGGCCGGCGTGATGATGAGGCGCGTGTGCGCGGCGCGGCGGCGCCCGCGCAGCAGCCGCGCCGCCGCGCGCAGGTCGGCCAGCCGGCCGTTGGTGCAGGTGCCGATGAGCACCTGGTCGACGCGCGTGCCCTTGAGCTCCGCCGCCGGCGCCGTGTTGTCGACGGTGTGCGGCTTGGCCACCGTCGGGACAATGGCGCCGGCGTCGAGCTGGACGAGGCGCTCGTAGGCGGCGCCGGGGTCGGCGGCGAGCGGCCGCCAGGCCTCCTCGCGGCCTTCGCCGGCGAGGTACGCGCGCGTGGTCTCGTCGCTCGGCATGAGCCCGGCCTTGGCGCCAGCCTCGACGGCCATGTTGCAGAGCGTGAAGCGACCGGGCATGGGCAGGGCGTCGATGCCAGGCCCGCCGAACTCGAGCGCCTTGTAGGTGGCGCCGGCCGCGCCCAGCCGGCCGATGAGCGTCAGGATCAGGTCTTTGGCCTCGACGCCGTCGCGCAGCTCGCCGGCGACCGCGACGCGAAAGGTCTCGGGGACGCGCAGCCAGGTCTGGCCGCCGGCCATGCCGACGGCGATGTCTGTGCTGCCCATGCCGGTGGCAAAGGCGCCCAGAGCGCCGGCCGTGCAGGTGTGCGAGTCGGCGCCGATGACGAGGTCGCCGGGCTTGGCGTAGCTCTCGGCGACCCTCTGGTGGCAGACGCCCATCTCGACGTCGCTGAGCGTGGCCCCGGAGGACGCGCAGAAGGCTCTGATCGTCTGCTGCGCGTTAGCCAGCTCACTGCGCGGCGCCGGGGCCGCGTGATCGATGAAGAACACGCAGGTCGGCGCCTTGACGGTGGCGACACCGAGCTCCTCGATCTGCTGGATGGCGAGCGGCCCGGTACCGTCCTGCGCGATCGCGACATCGACAGCGCAGACGACGATCTGTCCGGGGACGACGGCCTCCAGGCCGGCGTGCGCGGCGAGGATCTTCTCGGCGAGGGTGAGCGCCGTCACGCAGGCGCCTCCGCGGTCACGCGGGCGCCCCGGCGGCCTCGGCCGCAGGGCCGCCGCCCGCCCTAGGGCGCATCGGGACAGCGTCGCCGAGATGACCCAAGTAGTCCTGATAGATGTACATGAGCTCCTTGTCGAACAGCGCCCGTTTGAGCTCGATCGCGGTCTTGCGCACCAGGGCGAGCACGCCGTCGCAGTCGGCCTTGCTGAGCTCCAGGCCGAACTCCTGGAACTTGCGGTAGATCGTGCGCGACCCGGAGTGCTTGCCCACCACGATCTGGCGCTCGAGGCCGACGTCCTCGGGGGCGAACGCCTCGTAGTTGAGCGGGTTCTTGATGACGCCGTCGGCGTGGATGCCGCTCTCGTGAGCGAAGACATTGGTGCCGACGATGCTCTTCCAGGCCGGGATGGTGCGCGCCGAGGCGGCGGCCACGTACTCGCTGAGCTCGCGGAAGCGGCTGGTGTGCAGGCCCACGTCCACCTTGCCGAGGTACTTGAGCGCCATGACGACCTCTTCGAGAGCGGCGTTTCCGGCGCGTTCGCCGAGCCCGTTGACCGTGGTGTTCACGTACGTGGCGCCTGCCTTGATGCCCGCCAGGGCATTGGCCGTCGCCATGCCGAAGTCGTCGTGAGTGTGCATCTCGATGTCGAGGCCGCCTTCTTTCTTGAGGAACGTGATGACGTTGTAGGTGTCGAACGGGTCGAGGATGCCGAGCGTGTCGCAGAAGCGCAGGCGGTCGGCGCCTTCCTCCTTGGCCGCCTGGCTGAAGCGCAGCAGAAACTCGAGGTCGGCGCGCGAGGCGTCCTCGGCGTTGACCGACACGTACAGGTTGTGGTCCTTGGCGAAGGCCACACACTCGCGGATCTGGTCGAGGACCCATTGCCGCGACTTGGCCAGCTTGTGCTCGATGTGGATGTCGCTGGCCGACATGGAGATGGCCACGGCGTCGACGCCGCAGTCGATGGAGTGCTCGATGTCGCTGATGACGGCACGGTTCCAGGCGAGGATCGAGGTGTCGAGGCCCAGCTCGACGATCTCCTTGATGCTCGCCTTCTCGTCGCCGCCCATGGCCGGGATGCCGACCTCGATCTGGTGCACGCCGACCTCGTCGAGGAGCTTCGCGATGCGGATCTTCTCGTGGTTGGAGAAGACGACGCCGGCGGTCTGCTCGCCGTCGCGAAGCGTGGTGTCGTCGATGCGCACCGCCGGTTCGGCCGGCCTGGCCCTGGCGATGACGAAGCTGGAGAGGTCGCTGGTCATAAGGTTCCTACCTGTCGTCGCGGGCGCCGCCGCGCGCCCCGGCCCGGGGGCGCCGTTACCGCGGCACGTGCCTGCGATGTGGAAGAGGGACGACTCGCGGTGCTGGGCGGCAGCGCGCGGCTGCAAGACGACTGCATTGTTCCACACCCGGTCCCGGGCAGGCAAGGCAGCGGCTCGACAGGGCATCCGCGGGGGAGGACGGGAAACGTGCGCGCAGCCGGCCGGCGCAGCCTGTCGGGCCCCTGGAGGCCGCGAGCTGAGATCGAAGTCGGCACGGCCGAACGAACCAGACGCGCTGCACAGGCCCCGTTCAGTCCTCGCGCGTCAGGGCGCCGGCGCGAGCAGCCTCTGCGCCTCCGCGGCCGTGCGCACCTCACAGGCGCCGGACATGGCGGCCGCCAAGGCGCGGTCTCCGGTGATCAGCACGCAGGCGGGGAGCGCGAGTGCGAGCCGCGCGACATGCTCGTCGCCCGGCTCCACCCCGTGGGGCACGGCGATGGGCTCGGGATCCACCTCGACGGCCTCCAGCGCGAGCCGCTGCAGGATCGCGTCCACCTCGGCTTCGCCCAGACCATGCAGCGCCATGATGCCGGGCCTCAGCAGTACGCCCCGGTACTCGGCGATCAGCTCGACGGAGAGAGCGAAGCCGAGCTCGGCGGCCAGCATCGCGTTCAGAATCCGTTGGGGCGGGGCGCCCTCGGCGGGGCTCACAAGGCCGCTGACCACGACGTTCGTGTCGACGACGCCGAGGGTCCTCACCCGGCGCGTCCGGGGGCGTCGGCGCTGGCCTTCGCCTGCCGTTCGGCGCGGTAGGCCCGCACCTCGGCGACCGCCAGGCGTTCTGCCTCCTCAGGGCTCAGGGAGCTCCGGGAACGCGCCCGTGCGACCAGCTCCTCGGCGCGAGTCTGGCTCTTGACGCCGCACGCCTCCAGACTCTCATCGATGATGGTGGTGATGGTGGTGCCGCGCCGCGCGGCTGCCTCTTTGACGGCCCTGTGACGCTCTTCGCTGAGCGTGATGCTGAGGCGAGGCATCGCTTGCCTCCTGACCGGGATCGGGGACCGTGGTGTCTCTACACCATTGCACCATAGCATCAGCCCACCACGGAGTCAACGGTGCGCGGCCGGCGCGCCGCCGAACATGCAGCTCAGCGGAGTCAACCTCATGCAGCCTGCCACCGCCGGGGCGGGTTCGTGGTCTTCGTCATGACGCACGACCGTCCGCCGCGCTTCAGCGGCAGAGTCACGCGGCCGTCGCCGGTCGCCGCGCGAAGTCAGGTCCCGAGGGCCTTGCGCAGCAGCTCGTTGACGAGCTGCGGGTTGGCGCGCCCGCCGCTGGCCTTCATGACCTGGCCGACGAAGAAGCCGATGACCTGCTGCTTGCCGCCGCGGTACTGCTCGACCTGGGCGGGGTTCGCGGCCACGATCGCGGCGACGATCGCGGCGAGCTCCGAGGTGTCGCTGATCTGGCCGAGCCCGTACTTGTCCACGATGTCCTCGGGTTCGGCGCGCTCGGCGATCATCTTCGCGAAGACGTCCTTGCCCGAGCTCGTCGACACGGTACCGTCTTCGACGAGCTTCACCAGTTTGGCGAGGCGCTCGGCGGTGACGTGGCCGTGGCCGGCTTCGAGGCCGGCGGCGTTGAGATGGGCGAGGTACTCGCCCATCGTCCAGTTTGCCGCCGGCTTGGCGCCGGCCCCCAGCGCCACGACCTCCTCGTAGAAGGCGGCCAGCGCGTGCGCGCTGCCCAGCACGAGGGCATCCGCGCGCGAGAGGCCGTACTGCGCCGTAAAGCGTTCGACGCGCGCCGCCGGCAGCTCCGGCTGCGCCCGCCGCAGCTCCTCCACCCAGGCCGGGTCGATGACCAGCGGCACCAGGTCGGGCTCGGGGAAGTAGCGGTAGTCGTGCGCCTCTTCTTTGGAGCGAAGCGGCGTCGTCGTTCCCGTGTCGGGGTCGAAGTGCAGGGTCTCGAGGTCGATCGTGCCGCCGGCCTCGAGGACCTCCACCTGGCGCGGGATCTCGGCGTCGAGCGCCTGCTGCAGGTAGCGGAAGCTGTTCATGTTCTTGAGCTCGGTGCGCGTGCCCAGCTCGGTGCTGCCCTTGGGGCGCACGCTGACGTTGGCGTCCCAGCGGATCTGGCCTTCTTCCATGTTGCACTCGCTGACGCCCAGCTCGATGACCAGGTTGCGGAGCTGCTGGAGGAGCTCACGAGCCGCCTCCGGCGACGGGATGTCGGGCTCGCTGACGATCTCGATGAGCGGCGTGCCGCCGCGGTTGAAATCGACCATGGAGTAGTCGGAGCCGGCGATGCGCCCTGCGTCGCCGCCGGCGTGGATCAGCTTGGCGGCGTCTTCCTCCATGTGCACGCGGTTGATGCGGCAGCGAAGCTTCTCGTCGCCGACCCAGTACTCAAACCAGCCCTCGACGGCGAGCGGCTCGTCGTACTGGCTGATCTGGTACGCCTTGGGCAGGTCGGGATAGAAGTAGTTCTTGCGGTGAAAGATGTTGCGCGGCCGCACGCTGCAGTTGAGCGCGAGGGCGATGCGCGCCGCGTACTCGACGGCGCGCTGGTTGACCACGGGCAGCGCCCCGGGATGCGCGAGACACCTGGGACAGGTGTGCGTGTTGGGCGCGTCGCCCTTGGTGACCTCGCAGGCGCAGAACATCTTGGTGCGCGTGTCGAGCTCGACGTGCATCTCGAGGCCGATCACCGGCTCCCAGGCGGTCATTCGTGCACCTCCAGCGGCACTCCAGCAGCTGCGCCGGCCACGTCGGCCTCGGCGCCCGAGTCGCGGAAGGTGGGCGCCGGCGCGAAGCCGATGGCGCCCTCCAGCGCGTGGGCAGCCTGCAGGATGCGGTTCTCGCTGAACGCGGGGCCGATGAGCTGGAAGCCCACGGGGAGCCCATCGCTGAGCCCGCAGGGGATGCTGATGGCGGGCAGGCCCGCGAGGTTCACCGGGATGGTGCAGATGTCGCACATGTACATCGACAGCGGGTCCGCGGTGCGCGAACCGGCCTTGAAGGCGACGCTCGGCGTCGTCGGCGAGGCGATGAGATCGACGTCGGCAAAGGCTCTCGAGAAGTCGCGGCGCACCAGCGTGCGCACCTTCTGGGCGCGGCCGTAGTAGGCGTCGTAGTAGCCGGCCGAGAGCGCGTAGGTGCCGATCATGATGCGCCGCTTGACCTCGGGTCCGAAGCCCTCGCCGCGCGTGCGCTCGTACATGTCGAGCAGGTCGACCGGGTCGGCGCAGCGGTACCCGTAGCGCACGCCGTCGAAGCGCGCGAGGTTCGCGCTCGCCTCGGCCGGCGCGATGATGTAGTAGGCCGGGAGCGCGTACTCGGTGTGCGGCAGGCCGATCTCGACGCACCTGCCGCCGAGTTCCTCGACGCGCGCGAGGGTCTCGTCGAAGCGCGCCCGCACGCCCGGCTCGATGCCGGCCGCGAGATACTCCGCGGGGATGCCCACGCGCAGGCCGTCGAGGCGCTCCGCGTCCGGCAGGGCGACCGGCTCTGGCAGCGCGACGCTGGTCGCGTCGTTGTGGTCGTGGCCGACAATGTGCTGCAGCAGAAGGGCGCAGTCGTACACCGAGCGCGTGAGCGGCCCGATCTGATCGAGCGAGCTGGCGAAGGCGATGAGCCCGTAGCGGCTCACGGCGCCGTAGGTTGGCTTCATGCCCACGATGCCGCAGAGCGCCGCCGGCTGGCGGATGGAGCCGCCGGTGTCGCTGCCCAGAGCCCAGAGCGCCTCACCGGCGGCGACGGCGGCGGCGGAGCCGCCGCTGGAGCCGCCCGGCACGGTGGCCAGGTCCCACGGGTTGCGCGTGGTCTGAAAGGCCGAGTTCTCGGTGGAGGAGCCCATGGCGAACTCGTCGAGGTTGGTCTTGCCGAGCATCACCACGTGGTCATCCCACACCTGGCGCACGGCCGTGGCCGTGTACACGGGCATGTAGTCGCGCAGGATGCGCGAGGCGCACGTGGTGATGACGCCCTCGGTGACCATGTTGTCTTTGATGGCGATCGGCAGGCCTGCCAGCGGGCCGCGCAAGGCCTGCATCTCGCGATCGACCTTGGTGGAGTACTTGGCGGCGTTGTCGTAGGTCACGCGGATGTAGGCGCGCACCCGAGGCTCGACGGCGGCGATCTGGTCGAGATAGACCTTGGCCAGCTCCGCCGCCGAGATCTCGCCGTCGACCAGCAGGCGCTTGGCGACGCGGGCGGTGAGCCGCAGCGGGTCCAGCGAAGTCACCGCTAGCTCATCCTCGGCACGCGAAAGCAGGCGTCGTCCACGGCCGGAGCGTTGCGCAGCGCATCGCTGCGGGAAAGGCTCGGCTGCGGCTTGTCGGGCCGGGTGACGTTGACGACGTCGAGGACGTGGGCGGTGGGCGGCACGCCCGCCATGTCGAGCTCGCTCATCTTGTCGATGTGGGCGAGGATCTTGGCCAGTTCGCCGGTCATGCGCGCGACCTCATCCTGTTCCAGACGCAGACGGGCGAGTTTCGCGACGTAGCGGACGTCGTCTTCACCGATCATGGTGGGTTCCTCCTGCGACGGGCCGCAAAAAGCGGGGCGGCTATAGTACTCCAGCCACGCAGGAGGGACAAGAAAAGGCGCCCGCCGGCTGGGGCACAGCCGGCGGGCGCCTTCTGAGCGCACGCGTGCGTCAGGCGACGGGCCTCACTGTAGATGCCTGGAGCCCCTTGTCGCCCTCGGTGATCTCGAACTCCACCCTCTGGCCCTGGACAAGCGTCTTGTAGCCGTCCATCGTGATCTCGGAGTAGTGCACGAACAGGTCGTCACCGTCTTCCCGTTCGATGAAGCCATACCCCTTCTCGTTGCTGAACCACTTCACGGTCCCTTGCGCCACAGCCACATCCTCCTACGAAGATCCACGTGCTGGCCTTGCGGCCGACGGAGCCCCCCATGCGGCGCCGCACACACGCGGCGAGCCTACACCACGCCTCCGGCGCTGTAAATGAGCGCCTTTCACCCGGCCGTGCCGGGGAGCTCGCGCCGCAGGATCTCCTCCCACAGGCCGAACAGGGGCTCGAGATCCACGCCGTCGGGGTCGAGCAGCTTCTGCAAGGCGAGCCCGTCGGTCATGGCCACCATCAAGGAGGCGAGACCGCGCAGGCGCGCATCGCCTTCGGCGCCGGCACCTCCCATGCCGCCGGCGTAGAGGTCGCGGTACCAGTCGTACAGACTCGCGACCCGCGCGCGCAGCTCCTCGTCGAGCAGCACGTGCGGGAAGATCGCGAAGAAGTCGCGAAAGGAGTCGCGATCGTCGACAAGCCTGCGGTCACCGGCGACCAGGGTGTGGACGCGCTCCTCGCCGGCCGGCTGCGCCAGAGTCTCCGCGACCGCGGCCATGCTCTGATCGTGCGCCAGCGAGTCGACCACGGCGGCGATGAACGCCGCCTTGCTGCCGAAGTAGTAGCGCACGGAATCCCGGTAGGCGCCCGCTTCCGCGGCCACACCCTCGACGGTGAGCGCCTCGAAGCCGCCGCGCGCCAGAAGCATGCGCGCGGCCGTCACGAGGCGCCGCGCCGTCGGCGACAGTTGCGCCGAGGGGTCGCCGCTCGTCCTGTGCTGGCCCGTCGTCATCTCTGCATCTCCCTGCTCCACACTACCGCCGCGGCAGACGCCGCCCGGCGACGGCGACCGCCGCGGGCGTGCCTTGCGTCGTCGCAGGTTTCGCGGTAGAGTGACCTCGCGCTTCGGTCGGCTGTACGAACTATACCGCAAATCACGGGAAAAGCCCGTCACGCGAGACGAAGGACAGGAGGAACGAATGCAGGACAGGCTCAAGGACGAAGCCCTGCGGGCATCGCGCAAGGCACTCGATCTCATGGCGAAATCTGTGCTTTCGCCGGCCGAGCAGCAAGCCGTGGTCGACGACTGCGTGACGAACTTCAACGACTACGTCAACCCCGGCATCCTCGAGTATCGCAAGTCGGTGTCGAGCGACTACACCTCGGTCGAATGGCGCGACGAAGGCTCCGTGTTCTACGACATCCACGGCAAGGAGTTCATTGACTGCCTCGGCGGCTTTGGCATCTACATGCTGGGGCACCGGCACCCCACCGTGGTCAAGGCCGTGCGCGATCAGCTCGAACACCAGGCGCTGCACTCGCAGGAGCTCCTCGACCCCATGCGCGGCTATCTCAGCCACCTGCTCGCCATGGTCACGCCCGGCGACCTGCAGTACTCGTTCTTCTGCAACTCCGGCACCGAGGCCAACGAGGGCGCCATGAAGATCGCCAAGCTTTGGGCGCGGCGCAAGAAGCCGAATCACACGCTCGGCATGATCTCCACGACGCGCGGTTTTCACGGCAAGTCGTTCGGCTCTCTGAGCGTGAGCGGCAAAGGCGAGTTTCGCGAGCCTTTCTACCCGCTCATGTCCGGGGTCCGCTTCGTGCCCTACGGCGACGCCGACGCCCTCGACAAGCAGCTCGGCATCTGCGACGCCGTGGGCTTTGACATTGCCGCCTTCATTGTCGAGCCCGTGCAGGGCGAGGCGGGCGCCATCATCCCGCCCGACGACTACTTCCCCAAGGTCCGCGAGGTCTGCGACAAGTGGGGCATCCTCCTCATCGCCGACGAAGTGCAGACCGGCATGGGCCGCACAGGCAAGCTCTGGGGCATGGAGCACTCGGGCGTGACTCCCGACATCATGACGATGGGCAAGGCACTCAGCGGCGCCGTCATCCCCATCGGCAACTTCATCTCCACAGAGGACGTCTTCTCGACGATGTTCGACAACCCCTACATGCACACGACGACCTTCGGCGGCAACCCCATGGCCACCGCCGCGGCGATCGGCGCCCTGCACGCCACCCTCGAAGAGGACATCCCCGGGCAGGCGGCCGAAAAGGGCGCCTACCTCAAGGGCAAGCTCACCGAGCTCGCGGGCGTCTACGACGACCTCTTCGAGGAGGTCCGCGGCGTGGGCGTGATCATCGGCATGCAGTTCAAGAACGCAGACATCGGCTACGCCGTGAGCCAGGGCCTCTTCGGCCGCGGCGTGCTCATCGGGGGGACGCTGTTCAACTCCCTCACCTTGCGCATGCAACCCCCGGCCGTGATCACCTACGAGCAGATGGACAAGGTGCTCGAGCGCCTCGACCAGACGCTCGCCGAGGTGCGCGTGCTCGCCGGCCGAGGAGAGCTGGTCGCGCACTGATCGGCGTAGCCCTCTTGAGCGACGCGCGGCCCGTCAGGGCCCCGCGCGCGGCGGACTGAGCGGCACGCGCCGTACGCGGCACGAGGGCCGGGGCGCCATGGGCGCCCCGGCCCTCGTGCCGGCTGCTGCGCGTCGGCGGCGGCCGCGTCGAGCGGCGCCGCGCCGCCGGGATCACCAGTCGGAGAAGCCGGTGTTGTACCAGATCTTCTTGTTGCCCTTCTTGGCGCGCTTCTCCCATTTCTTGGTCTTGGGCTCCCGGTCGATGCGTGCCCGCACCTCGTCGGCGACCTGCCTGATCTTGGCCTTCTGGTCGTCGCTCAGGGCATCGACCTTGCCGACATGCTCTTTGACGCGATCGAGGTTCGTGGTGCCCGTGTACCAGAAGCCCCAGTCGTCGGCGAAGCGCCGCGCGACGTAGCCTTCGTTGACCTTCTTGGTATCGTCTTCGCCGAAGTCGGCGACCGTGAACAGATACTCGATGTCCTTGAGGTCCTTGTCGTTGATCTCCCAGATCTGCAGCTTCTGCAGCAGGATGTCGGCCAGCGACACGCTCCACGGATCGAGCTCGAGGCGGCCGTCGTAGTTGACCTCGTGGCAGTAGTCGAGCTTATCGATGAACACATCGATCATCGGGACCTTGCCGCCGAAGTAGATATGGCGGGTCGTGCCCGTCATCGCCATGGTCTGCAGGTCGCACTCGTACCCCACGGATTCCATGAACTTCACCAGATGCTTGCGCGTCTTGCCGTAGGTCGCGTAGTCGATGTCGGTGAAGTAGCGATCGCCGAGGCGCTCGAGCCTGGCGTACAGGTCGATCTGGTCCGGGAAGTAGTAGTGAAGCGCGAGGGGGCCCATGACGCGCATGACGATGCCCTGCTGCTGCGCCGCCTCGGCGATCCGCTTGCCCTCCTCCAGAAACACCTCTGGCTTGGGATAGCGGTCGAGTGGAATGTCTTTCGGCAGTATGAACTGTCCCATCGCTGTCTATCGCCCCCTTCCGGGATCGGCGCCTGGATGAAGCCCGTAGTCTACGCGCCGATCAACCGGACGTGAAGACGTAGTCCTTCACCTTCTTCTTGTCGAGGATGATGATGACACCCTTGAGGATGCCCTCGGAGTACTCGCTGCCCGGGTTGATGAGCAGCGTGCGGCCGGCCTTCTGGGCGCCGCGCGACTCGTGGATGTGGCCGAAGAGGCCGAGCAGCGGCTGAAACTCCTCGATGACCTTTTTGGCCCCGATGCTGCCTGCGTGGATCTTCTCTTCGGCAGCCATCGTGAGGTTCTCGTCGAGCTTGGGGCAGAGGTCGAGCGAATAGCCGTACGGCGGCACGTGGAAGTTGTAGATCGCCGTCTCCTGGTTCTTGATCTGCCCCACGAGGCCGCGCAGGTGCGTCTCCAGGTCGGCTTCGTTCATCTCGCGCGGAGTGTCCCACGGCGTGGGGTTAGAGGCCGACGACGTCACCATCTCGTGGTTGTCGATCTGCACGACGCGCTTGTCGCAGGGGTGCACCAGCTTCGCGTTGTCGATCATGTCGTCGATGACGAACCAGTCGTCGTTGCCCGGGCACATGTACATCTGGAACGGCTTGCCCTCGAGGCGCTCGTCGGCGAGGTCGAGCCACTCCTGCACGCGCGCGAAGACGAGTTGCTTGAAGAGCGCGTCGATCTTCGCGGGGTCGCCGCGCACGTCCTCGAACTCCTCGCGCGTCTGGTGGACCCAGTAGTAGCCGGCATTCTCGATGATCTTCTTGATGTCGACGAGCTCGTCCTTGGTGGTGACGTCACGGTGCTGCCCCATGAGGGTGCATTCCCACGAGTCGTTGCCCTTCTCGACGAGCGGTACGAGCACCTTGCCCGTGAGGTCGCCGAGCAGAACCGCGTTGTCGGCGCCGTAGATCGGGAGCGCGTTGAGGAACTTGCGGTAACACACATTGGAGCCGTGGATATCGGTGACGAAGAATAGTTTGCTCATCTGCACACTCCAGGGACAGTAAGGGGCGGGAGCGAGAGCTCCCGCCCCTTACGGTACTGCGACATCATTCAGGCGGCAACTCGCCGTAGGTCATCGACACGTCGACGCCTACCTTCTTGCTGCGCTGCTTCCAGAAGAAATACCAGATAACGCCCAAGACCCACACCAGCACGAAGAGGATGGTGGACCCCCCCGTGAAGGCGCCGGCTGCCTTCTTGAAGATGAACTCATACAGAAGTATCGCGAGGTAGATGAGGTTGATGGCGCCGCCCCAGACTACCACCGGCAGCCCGAGGAACTTCCACGTCTTGTAGGGAGATGAGTCCCACACGCCCTTGGAGCGCTTCATGTACGGGAAGAGGACCGCGGCGAGCGCCGTGACCGCAAACACGGACGTGATCTGCATGCCCGTTACGGTGATGTTCTGCATGGTGCTGTTGAGCTTGAAGAAGTACAGGGCCAGCAGAGCCTCGCCGAGGACGAAGCACAGGATGTGGTTCTTCACGGGCGAGGCGAAGCGCGGATTGATGTCCGTGAACCACTTCGGGCCCATGCGGTCCATGCCCCAGGCGAACAGGATGCGCGGGAAGGCGAGGTACGAAAGCGCGATCCACCACAGGGTGAAGGCCACGTACGACAGACCCATGATCGCGCTGACGACCTTGCCGAAAGCGCTGCCACCGGCCATGACCGCCGCGAGGCCGACGAAGTGCGTGGACCACGGCAGCTTGGCGATGGCGTCGATGCCGTTGTTGTCCGCGTAGCCTGAAGCCGACAGGAACTGGAAGCCGATCGAGTGGTACATCGCCGCGCCCATCCAAAGCATGAAAGCGGCGGGCACCAGGATGGCGAACAGGTTCGACATGATGATGGTCTTGTCCGGGCGCTTGACCTCGCCGGCGATGAACGAGATCGAGTAGGCGTAGGCGAAGAGCCACGACATGGCGACCATCACGCCCAGGGTGTCCGCCCAGTTCCAGGTGGTGGGGATGAACGGCACGTCGGCAGCTTTCGCCACGACGCTGGAGAAGTTCTTGTAGACGAGGTCGGCTGAGCCGTTGGCCGTGACCCATACGTCCCACTTCGCCATGAAGGAGGCCCTGGAGGTAACGGTGAGCACGACGCCGATGACGGCGCAGCCGCCGATCCCGAAGACCATGATGACCTTCTGGACCTTGGCGAAGATCTTGATGCCGAAGACGACGAACATGAAGCCGACGATGTTGAGGATCGTCGCGACCAGGAAGGCCGCCCAGGTGTTGTTGATGAGCCAGTCGGCCGCCCCGGACCAGCCCACAAACTGGAAGGTCATGGTGAGACCCGGATCCACGGCCAGAGGCGCAAGCACGTAGATCCACATCAGCCAGATGACGGCGTCGCCGAAGCTCTGCGCGATACCGACTATCGGATGCAGGATGCGCGAGTTGTAGATGTACTCGCCGCCCGACCTCGGCATCGAGCCGCCGAGGATACCCCACACGAGCGGGAACCCGATGCCGGCGAAGATGACCGAGATGATGGTGGCGACGATAAGGTTGGCGCCCAGGAAGGTGCCGACGCCGAGGCTCACGACGACCCAGATGCTCGGCGTGAGCCCCTGGTTCATGAAGCCGACGGCGAACGCGTCCCACATGGAGAGGCCGCGGACCAAGCCGCTGGCTTTGCGGGCAAACGCTAGTTCTTCTGCCACATCTCCTCCTTGCTAGTACGATGTCTCGCCGACCTGGCCCCTGTCAGCGAGCGCGTTGCTGATGGTCGATGACACACGACAACGGAAACGCCTCAGACGAGCGCCCTCCCTTCTTCGGCGGCCTCCACAGGCACATGCCACTGATAGACATCCTTGAGCTTCCAGGGCACCATCGCGAGCTTGGTGCGCGTGACTCCCGCGACCTTGCCGATGACTTCGTTGACGAAGCGCAGCAGCTCCTCTGTGTCGCGCGCGTAGACCTGCACGCTGAGGTCGCCCTCGCCCACGGAACCGGCCACGTAGCTGATGGTCGGGAACTCCACGAGCTGCGCGGCGACGTCCTGCAGCTTGCCGGGGGCGACGTCGATGAGGACGTCACCGATGACCGTGAACCCCACCGCCTGCGGATTGACGATCGCGCTGATGCGGATCACGCCCGAGCGTACCAGCCGCTCGATGCGGTAGCGCACGGCACGCTCGGACACGTGCCCGATGCGGCGAGTGATCTCGGCCGACGAGATGCGGCCGTCTTCCAAAAGGAGCGAAACGACCTTGCGATCGATCGCGTCGAGACTGAACGGCAACTCGACCCCCCTGGTCTACGCCGATTCGGTAGGGCTATTTCGATACCCAGCGTCGGAAAATGTCAAGAGCCGAGCGCTCTTGGTAGGATTCGGCAAGGGACGGATTCCGCCCGGTGCCGAATCCGACAGCTCGTCAGGCCGTGCGCTGCGCCGCGACCGCGGCGGCGATGTCGTCCGGGCCGCTGACCACGTTCACGGCGTTGAACTTGCAGGCCGCGCGGCAGGAGTCGCACCTGATGCACAGCTCCTGGTCGATGGCGTGCGGCTGCTTCTTGTCGCCGCGCACGGCGTCCACCGGGCACTTCTTGGCGCAGAGCGTGCAGCCCGTGCAGGCCTCCGCATCGATGGTGTAGGCGATGAGCGCGTCGCAGGACGCGGCGGGGCAGCGGTGCTCGGTGATGTGCGCCTCGTACTCGTCACGAAAGTACCTGATGGTGGTGAGCACCGGGTTGGGCGCCGTCTGGCCGAGCCCGCAGAGGCTCGTCTTCTTGATCGTGGAGGCGAGCAGCTCGAGGGTGGCGATGTCGCCCTCTCTGCCCTGCCCCTTCGTGATGCGCTCGAGGATCTCGAGCATGCGCTTGGTACCGAGGCGGCAGGGCACGCATTTGCCGCAGCTCTCGTTCTGCGTGAACTGCAGGAAGTACCGCGCGAGGTCGACCATGCAGGTGGTGTCGTCGGCCACCACCATGCCCCCCGAGCCCATGATGGCGCCGGTCGCGGCCAGGCTCTCGTAGTCGACCGGCGTGTCGAGCAGGCTCGCCGGCACGCAGCCGCCGGACGGGCCCCCGAGCTGGACGGCCTTGAACTCCCTGCCGTCCTTGACGCCGCCGCCGACGTCGAAGATGACGTAGCGCAACGTGGACCCCATAGGGACCTCGGCGAGGCCGCCGTTGACGACCTTGCCGGCCAGCGAGAAAGCCTTGGTGCCCTTGCAGGTGTCGCTGCCGATGGCAGCGTAGGCGGCAGCGCCGTGAGCGATGATCCAGGGCACGCTGGCGAACGTCTCGACGTTGTTGATATTGGTGGGCTTGCCCCAGAGGCCCGAGACCGCCGGAAACGGCGGGCGCTTTCGCGGCATGCCACGCTGGCCCATGATGGAGGCGATGAGCGCGGTCTCCTCGCCGCAGACGAAGGCGCCGGCGCCCTCCTTGATCTTGAGGGTGAAGTCCCAGCCGCTGCCGAAGACGTCCACGCCGAGAAAGCCGTGCTCCAGGGCGGCGGCGATCGCCAGCCGCAGCCGCCGCACGGCCAGCGGGTACTCGGCGCGCACGTAGATGAACCCTTCGTGCGCGCCGATGGCGTACGAGGCGATCACCATGCCCTCGATCACGGCGTGCGGGTCGCCGTCCATGATCGAGGCGTCCATGAAGGCTCCGGGGTCGCCCTCGTCGCCGTTGCAGATGATGTACTTGACGTCGCCGGGCGACGAGCGCGCGAACTTCCATTTGGTGCCGGTCGGGAAGCCGGCGCCGCCGCGCCCGCGCAGGCCCGAGGCGAGCACCTCCTCCACGATCTCGTCGGGCTGCATCGTGGTGAGAGCCTTGCGCGCGGCCTCGTAGCCGCCACGCTCGAGGTATTCGTCGATGTGCTCCGGGTCGATGACGCCGACGTCGCGCAGGGCGATGCGCGTCTGCTGGCTGTAGAACGGGATGTCGTGGGCGCAGGCCACCCGCGCCCCGCTGGCGGGATCGACGTACAGCAGCTTCTCGACGACGGCGCCCCCGGCGAGGTGCTCCTCGACGATGCGCTTCACGTCCTTGACCTTGAGCCGCGGATAGTACGTGTCGCCGTCGCTGACGACCGCCAGAGGGCCCTGCGAACAGAGCCCGTGGCAGCCGATGATGACGACCTCGACCTCGTCGCGCAGACCTACGGCCTCGACCTCGGCGATGAAGGCATCCCGCACCTTCATCGAGCCGGCGAACACGCAGGCGGTACCGGCGCACACCGAAACCCGGCGCTTGCCGTCGCGCGCCGCGGAGACCGCGACCTTGACGCCGGCGGACGGAGCGCCCGTGGGCTCAGGCATCGCCGCCGCCCCTCGGCGAGCCGGCTCCTGAGACCCCGGGGTACTGCGCTTCGAGGCCGAGCTCCTTGACGAGCTCGCGGATGACCTTGCGCGTGTGGTCGGCGCTGAGGTTGCCATACGTCTCTGCGTCGATACGCATGACCGGCGCCTGGGAGCAGGCGCCCATGCAGGCCACGGAATCGAGGCTGAACTCCATGTCGGGAGTGGACTTGCCGTCGGGCACGTCGAGCTCCTGCTCGAACGCCTCGGTGATGCGCGTGGCGCCGGCCACGTGACACGCCGTGCCGTGGCACACGAAGATCTTGTGCCGCCCACTGGGGACCGTGGAGAACTGGGCGTAGAACGTGATGATGCCGTAGATACGAGACGCCGGCACGCCGGTGAGGCGCGCGATCTCGTCGACGGCGGGCTCGGGCACGTAGCCGAGCTCGCTCTGGGTGCGCTGCAGCAGCGCGATCAGGTTGCCGTGCGCGTCGCCCTCCTCGACGATGACCGCGATCTGGTGGAGGTCGAGGTCGTCTGGCTGGGAGCCGCCGTCCGCGGTTCGCTCGCTGCGTACTACTCGCCTGGGCATCGCATCAGCTCCACGTCACGTTACACGTTGGGCGGGCGGCCGCGGGCGAAGGCCGCCGGCCGCCCTTCTTCCCGTCCGCGCCTTGAGGCACTATTGAACCACGTCCGCGCCGGCCGCGCACCGAGGGTGCGCCCCAGCGGCCGGCGCGGACCTCGAGGTGCGTCGCTCAGCTCATCCCCGCCAGGGCCTTGCAGGCCACAAGCGCGTTCTTGAGCAGGATCACATTGGTCACCGGGCCCACGCCGCCGGGCACCGGGGTCACGTGGCCGGCGACGCCGCAGACGGCGTCAAACTCGAGCGAGCCGACCTGCTTGCCGTCGACGCGGATCGTGGTCACGTCGATGACCACGGCTCCCGGCTTGACCATGTCGGCCTTGATGAGGTTCTGCACCGGAGCCGCGCAGATCAGGACGTCGGCCTCGCGGCACGCGGCGGGCACGTCCTTGCTGAACACGTGCACGACGTGGACCGAGGCGTTGCGGTTGAGGCAGAGCAGCGCCACCGGCTTCCCGACGATGTTGGAGTGATTGACGATGGTGACGTTCAGGCCCTTGCCGCCGGGGCACAGCTCGATGCCTTCGCGGTCGAGGATCTCGATGCAGGCGCTCGGCGTGGCCGGCGCGAAGAGCTGGTCCCCGAGCAGGACGTGACCGATGTTGGCCGGGTTCACGCAATCGAGGTCCTTCTCGGGAGCGATCGCGTTGAACACGGCGTTCTGCTCGATCGCCGCGTCCATGGGCATGAGGGCCAGGATGCCGTGCACCTTGGCGTCGGCGTTGAGCATGGCGATCAGCTCGAGGATCTCGGCCTCGCCGGCGCCCGCCGGGAGCGTGTGATTGTAGTAGTTGAAGCCCACCGTCGCGGTGTTCTTCTCGATCTGGCCGCGGTAGAACTGCGCGCCGCCGTCCTCGCCGACGAGGATGGTCGCGACGCCGGGCGTGACGCCACCGGCAGCGAGCTTCGCCACCTCGGCCTTGATCTCTTCGCGGACCTGCTCGGCGATCGCCTTGCCGTCGATGATCTGAGCTGCCATGTGATCCCTCTCGTGTGTGGTCAGGGGGTGATCAGAGCCTGGAGAGCGTGATCGCGAGGACCTCGGCGCGCAGCGCCGCGGCTGCGGCCTGGATCTCGTCGATCTCGGCGGCGGCCGTCGCGACGTAGGCCTCGTCCTTGATGGAACCGAGGTTGATCCTGACGTTGAGCGCGGCGCCCACCACGGCGGCCTCACCGAGGATGGCGCCGATGCCGGCGTCGGTGACCGCCTGCGGATTGCCGAGGCCGGCTGCCACCTTGGAGAGGCGGCAGACCTCCACCGCGACGCGGCAGATCTCGAGGGGCACATCGGCGGCGACGATCAGGCCATCCTGGATGGCCCGGCCGCGCGCCGCCTGCTCCTCGACGGTCTCTTTGGGCATCTTGTAGGCGGTGATGACGCCATTGTAGGCGGTGGTGTCTTCTTGCAGGAGCTGCTCGAGGCGGCCGCGCGCCGCCTCGGACGCCTCGACCAGCGTGGTCATCTCGGCCTCGACGTCGGCGAACTTCTCGCGCCCGCGGGTGAGATTGCAGACCATCGAGACAAGGGCGGCGCCGAGCGCGCCGGCGCAAGCCGACACGCTGCCGCCGCCGGGCGCCGGCTTGTTGGCGGCAGCGTCGTCGAGGTAGACCTGCAACGGTTCGCTGCAGTAGATGGTGGGAGCGTCGCTCACGTGTACCTCCGATGTGGGACCGCAGGGGCCGCGTGGCGCCTCTGCCGCCGGACCGCCCGGAGCCGCCAAAGGCGGCTCCGCGGGGCGCCGGCGCCGTCAGGCGGCCGGCGCCCCGGGGGCGCTCCTCAGGTTCTCAGAACAGGCCGATGATGCGGCCGGTCTCGACGTCGATGTCGACGTCGACGGCAGCCGGCCGCTTGGCCAGCCCGGGCATGGTGCGCATCTCGCCGAGCAGCGGGTACAGGTACCCGGCGCCGGTGGCCGGCCTGATGTCGCGGATCGGCACGCGGAAGCCGCGCGGCCGGCCCTTGAGCGCCGGGTCGTGGCTCAGCGAGAGGTGCGTCTTGGCCATGCACAGCGGCAGCTTGTCGAGGCCCTGCTCGGTGAACTGCTTGATCTTGGCTTCGGCCTCGGGCAGGTAGTCCACGCCGTCGGCGCCGTAGATCTTGGTGGCGATAGTCTCGATCTTCTCTTTGATGGAGGCGTCGAGCGAGTAGAGGAACTTGAAGTCGCCGCCCTTGTCGGCGGCCGCCTTGACGATCTCGGCGGCCTCCTGGGCGCCGTCGCCGCCGAGCGCGTGGACGTTGATCGGCACGGCGTCCTCGGCGCCGGCCGCGATGGCCTCCTTGCGCACGATCTCGATCTCGGTGTCGCGGTCGAAGGCGAAGCGGTTGATGGTGACCACGACGGGCAGGCCGAAGAGCTTCATATTCTCGATCTGCTTGGCGAGGTTCTCGCAACCCTTGGTGAGCGCTTCGTTGTTCTCGGCCTTGAGCAGCTCGGGGTCGACGGGCAGGCCGCCGTGCATCTTGAGGGCGCGCATGGTGCACGTGATGACCACAGCGCTGGGCGCGAAGCCGCCGTAGCGGCAGATGATGTCCATGAACTTCTCGGAGCCCAGGTCGGCGGCGAAGCCGCTCTCGGTGACCACGTAGTCGGCGAGCTTCATGGCGACCTTGTCGGCGATGATCGAGTTGTTGCCCTGGGCGATGTTGGCGAACGGTCCGGCGTGGATGAGCGCCGCGTTGCCCTCGAGGGTCTGCATGACGTTGGGCTTGATGGCGTCCTTGAGGAGCACCGTCATGGCGCCGCCGGCGCCGATGTCGTCGGCGGTCAGCGGCTTGCCTGTCTTGCTGTAGCCGAAGGTGATGCGGCCGAGGCGCTCGCGCAGGTCCCTAAGCGAGGTGGCGAGGCCGAGGATGGCCATGACCTCGCTGGCCACGGTGATGTCGTAGCCGGTCTGCCGCGGAATGCCGTTGAGCCTGCCGCCGAGCCCGTTGACGATCTCGCGCATGGCGCGGTCGTTGAGGTCGACGCAGCGGCGCCAGGAGATGGTCAGCGGGTCGATCTCGAGCTCGTTGCCGTGCATGAGATGGCTGTCGATCATGGCGGCGAGCAGGTTGTTGGCCGTGCCGACGGCGTGGATGTCGCCGGTGAAGTGGAGATTGAGGTCCTCCATGGGGAGAAGCTGCGAGTAGCCGCCTCCGGCGGCGCCGCCCTTGATGCCGAAGACCGGCCCCAGGGAGGGCTCGCGCAGCGCGAGCATGGTGTCGATGCCGATGGCGTTCATCGACTCGGAGAGGCCGACGGCGGTGACCGTCTTGCCCTCGCCCAGCGGAGTGGGTGTGATCGCCGTCACGTTGATGATCTTGCCGTCGGGCGCGTGCTTGAGGCGCTCCAGCAGGGCCATGTAGTCGATCTTGGCCTTGTAGCGGCCGTAAAGCTCGAGCTCGTCCTCCAGAATGCCCGCCTTTTCGGCGATCGCCTGGATGGGCTGCATGGTGGCGGCCTGGGCGATCTCGATGTCGCTGGGCACCGGGGACTTGCGAACGGGCTTCGCAGACGAAGTCAACGCGTCCTCCTTTGTTTTCACTCTTCCGCGCGTCTCACGGGGGGTGAAGCCGGTGCCGGATGGCACGATGAAGCGGCTCCTTGTGATGGATTCTACAGGTGCGTCTTCGAGGGGGTCAATTTGGTGCAGGGGCGAGAACGGCCGGGCGGGCGGGGCGCCGAGGCGGCGCCCGGGCCCCGGCCTCAGGCGCCGCTGAAGCGCGTGCGCGCCGCCGACTGGGCGGCCTCGTAGACGACCTTGGCCGGGCGCCCTACGGCCGCGGCCACGCGGCGCACGTCCTCGTACTCGGGCGAGACGGTGGCGAGCTTGCCGTCCACGAAGCCCAGGCGCACGCCCACTTTGAGCTTGCCGATCCTGATGGTCTCGTGCCGCTCCTCGGCGTACAGGCGCCCGCACGGCACGACGCGCAGACCAAAGGTCGAGGTCTCCGCGAAGATGACGGCGCCCAGGCGCTCGCGGTCCGCCGCGGCGGCGAGCACGTGCAGCACGATGCCGGGGCGGCCTTTCTTCATGAGCGCCTCGCTCATCCATACGTCGACGGCGCCGGCCTCGCGAAGCGCGTCGGCGGCGTGCGCCAGGAGCTCCGCGCTGAGGTCGTCGACGTTGGTCTCGAGCAGCACGTGGTCGCCGCGGCCGTGGCCACCGACGGCGGCGTCCGCCTCGGCCTCCGCGGCGCCTTCGCCGGCGTTCGCGGCGCCGGCGTCCGGGGGCTCGACGACGACGACGCGCAGCAGGTTCGGCCGGCCGGGGACGTCGCGCTGGCCGGCGCCGTAGCCCGTGAGCTCGATGCGACCCGCCGGGAGACCCGTGAACTCCTCCGCGAAGTGGGCGAGCAGCGCGGCGCCGGTGGGCGTCGTGAGCTCGCCCAGCGGCTGAGCGCCGGGCGCCGTGAGCCCGCCGGCCGTGGGCAACCCTGCGAGCAGGGACAGCACGGCCGGCGCCGGCACCGGCAGCACACCGTGCGCCGTCTCGACCGAGCCGTCGCCGAGCGCCGGCGGCGAGGCCACGACGCGCTCGGGCGCCAGGCGGTGCAGGAGCGACACGGCGCTGATCAGATCGATGGCCGTGTCGATGCCGCTGAGCTCGTGCAGGTGCTCGTCGTCGCGGCCGTGCACCTCGGCCTCGGCGGCCGCCATGCGCTCGGCGATCGAGGCGACGGCGTCGGCCACCGGCTGCTCCAGGTCGGAGGCGTACATCGACATGATCAGCTCGTCGAAGGTGGCGAAGCCGGGGCCATCGGCGACCCGGAACGAGAGCGCCGCGAAGCCGCCGCGACGCGTCTCCTCGAGGGCGACCAGCCGCGGGTCGATGCCGGCCGCGGCCAGCGCCGGCCGCACGACGTCGTCGAGCGGGCCGGGATCGTCCGGCCGCGCTCCGGACACGGCCAGCAGCGCGGCCACGAGCATGTCGCCGCTGATGCCGTTCGCGCAGTCGAGATACAGGATCATCGCCGACACTCTACCCTCGCGGGGCCGCGGTTGGACAGTCCCAGGCCGAAGAACGTCGGCAGCACGGGCGACGTCCTGTACAATGCCGGCATGCGCATCGCTCAGATCGCCCCGCCGTGGATCACCGTCCCGCCCGCCGGCTACGGCGGCACGGAGTGGGTCGTGCAACAGCTCTGCGACGGTCTCGTGGCGCGCGGCCACGAAGTGGTGCTGTACGCCACCGGCGATTCGCACACCGCCGCCGAGCTCTGCGCCCTCTTCCCGCGGCAGATGCCGGAGGTGCTGGGCCAGACCAGCTACGATGCGCGCCACGTCTCCTTTGCCTTCGCCGACATCGAACAGGGCGACTTCGACCTCATCCACGACCACTCCGGCTTCCTCGGCATCGCCTTCAGCCGCTACCTGGCGGCGCCCATGGTGCACACGGTCCACTGCGCCTTCGACGCGCAGGCCTACGGCTTCTACGAGCAGTTCCGCCGCGAGGTCGCCTATATCGGCATCAGCGAGTACCAGCAGTCGATGGGGCCGGCGGGCATGAACTGGGCCGGCCTCGCCTACAACGCCCTCGCCGTCGAGCAGTGGCCGTACACGCCGCAGAAAGACGACTACCTGCTGGCCTTCGGCAGGGTCTGCGAAGCCAAGGGCTTCCACCTGTCGATCGAGGCTGCCAAGCGCACCGGCCACAAGCTCATCATGGCCGGCGTGCTCCAGGAGCCCTACCGCGCGTACTTCGAGGAAAAGGTCGAGCCGCTCATCGACGGCGAGCAGATCGTCTACGAGGGCGAGGTCGGCGACGCGCGCAAGCGCGAGCTCTTCGCGCACGCCAAGGCGTTCGTCTTCCCCATCACCTGGCCCGAACCCTTCGGCCTCGTGATGATCGAGGCCATGGCCACGGGCACACCTGTGGTCGCGCTGCGTCAGGGGTCGGTGCCCGAGGTCGTGGACGACGGCGTCACCGGGTTCGTCTGCGACACCTTCGAGGAGTTCGTGGCGGCAGTGGGCCGGGTCGGGGAGATCGACCCGGCCGTATGCCGGCGCACGGTGGAGGAGCGCTTCACCGTGGAGCGCATGGTCGCCGACTACGAGGCGATCTACCGGCGCGTGCTCGAGGCGTGAGCCGGGCGCCGGGCAGCGCCCACCCGGCACGCCTGGACGAGAACGAGCCGGGCGTCGAGGCCGGCGCGGCGCGGTACCTGGCCGGCGCGGACACGCGCCCGCTCCTGATCCGCGGTGACGCCGCGCGAACGCTCCGCCGCCTCCCGGCCGCCGCGGTGGATTGCTGCCTCACGAGCCCGCCGTACTTCGGCCACCGCCGCTACGCCGGCGGCGGCCTCGGCGCCGAGGGCCGCTGGCAGGACTACGTGGCTGCCCTCGGCGCCGTCACCGCCGAGCTGCGCCGGGTGCTGAAGCCCGCGGGCTCGCTGTGGCTCAACCTCGGCGACACCTACCGCGGCAAGCGCCAGCTTGGCATCCCCTGGCGAGTCGCCTTTCACCTCACCGATGAGCAAGGCTGGACGCTGCGTAACAGCGTCGTGTGGCACAAGATCAAGGGCGGGCCTGATACGAGCCGCGACCGGCTGCGCAACGTGCACGAGCTGCTGTTTCACTTCGTGCGGCAGCCCAGGGGCTACTTCTACGACGCCGACGCGGTACGAAACGCGCCGCGCGCCTCCCGCGTGGAGAACGGCGCCGTCATCTCGGCGACGGGGGTGAGCGGCGTGCGGTACCGGCGGCAGATCGAACTGTCGACGGCGCTGAGCGCGCCGGAGAAAGAGGCGGCAGTGGCCGCCCTCGACGCGATGCTGGGCGAGGTCGGCGCCGGCCGCCTCGCCGACTTTCGCATGGTCGTCCGCGGCCGGCAGCGCACGACGCACTCGGACGAGACGGCCGTGTCTGGCCGCGCCCGCGAGCTGCAGCAGCGCGGCTTCTATTTTCTGCGATACCATCCCGGCGGCGCCAAGCCCGGCGACGTGTGGGACATCATGCCCGAAGACTCGCAGGGCCGGGAAGCCCACTTCGCGCCCTTCCCGGCCGACCTGTGCCGCATCCCCATCCTGGCCACGTGCCCGGCCCGCGGGGTGCTGCTCGACCCGTTCTGCGGCACCGGCACGGCGATGCTCGTGGCCGGGCAGCTCGGCCGGCGCAGCATCGGCATCGACGTGGCCGACGAGTATGTGGCGCTCGCCGAAGAACGCTGCCGGGCTTCCCGGTGACGGGCCGGCGGAGACGGAGCCTCAGCCGCCGGCGCGCTCCGTCACGGCGACGATCAGCTCCTTGAGCTCGGCCGGCCCGGACGGGCGCGCCCGGTTCACGACCTTGCCCCTGCGCCGCGTTCCGCTTCGCGCTCGCCTGTACTACGATGTGCCGCACGCGGCGCCGTGCGGCGCCGACACTGAGGCGACGACCGCAGGGCGGAACAACCATGGCCGAAGGCAACGCCAACATCGAGATCGCGCAGCACCTGAGAGAGCATAGCGGGCACGGGGGCGATGGCGAGCCCAGCCATCGACGCATCGAGACCATCGAGATCCTCGAGGCGATCCTCCTCGCCATCGTCGCCTTGGCGACCGCGCTCAGCGGCTACCAGGCCGCCAGGTGGGATGGAGAGAGCTCACGGGCCTACGCGACCTCGTCCCGGCTCGGCGTCAAGAGTGACGAGATGCAGCTCACCGCCAACGAGACGCTCCTCTACGACACCAGCACGTTCACCGCCTGGCTCCAGGCCTACGCGGCAGGAGAGACGAAGCTCGCCGCCATCCTCGCCACCCGGTTCACTCCGGAGTACAAGGTGGCCTTCGACGCCTGGCTGAAGCTCGATCCGCTGAACACCTCCGGCGCGCCTCCCGGGCCGCGCTACATGCCGCAGTTCAAGGAACCTCTGGCGGAGCAGGCGAAAGGCCTGGCCGACCAGGCCAACCAGGCATTCGAAGAGGGCGTGCACACCAGGTCCGTGGGCGAGGATTACGTCAAGGTCACCGTGATCCTCGCGGCCGTGCTGTTCTTGCTCGCTATCGGCCAGCGCTTCCGCATCAAGGGCGTGCGCCTGACGGTGACCGGAGTCGCCGGCGTCTTCCTCGTGTACTGCGTTGTCCTGCTGGCCGTCTACCCGCACGCCTGAGCCTCGGGAGGGCGGGCGGCGCTGCCGCCCGCCCTGTACTACCATGTGGAGATCAAGCGCTGCCCATGCCGCCGGGTCGCGGCCGCGCCGAACGGAGTCGCAGTGCCCGAAGTCAGTGCCAACGTCGATATCGCGCGCCACCTGCAGGAGCATCACGGGCAACCGGAGCCGAGTCGCCGGCGCGTCGACACCTTCGAGATCCTCGAGGCCATCCTGCTCGCTGTGGTCGCCGTTACGACGGCTTTCAGCGGCTACCACGCGGCGCTCTGGGACGGCGCGAGCTCCAGGGCGTACTCGAAGGCGGCCGCCCTCAGCGTGCAGAGCAACGAGACCCAGATCACCGCCAACGAGAAGCTCATGTACAACGCCAGCACCTTCACAGCCTGGCTGCAGGCGTACTCCGCCGGCGACCAGCACCTGCAGGCACTCCTGGAGCGGCGCTTCACCGACGAGTATCGGGTCGCGTTCGTGGCCTGGCTGAAGACCCATCCGTTCACCAACCCGGAGGCGCCCGCGGGCCCGGGCCTGATGGCGGAATACGAGGACCCTCGTTCCGAAGAAGCGGTGACGCTGGCGGAGGAGTCCAACGCCGCGTTCGAGGAAGGGATCGCGTTCCGTGAAACCGGCGAGCACTACGTGCGGATCACCGTCATCCTCGCCGCCGTGCTCTTCCTGATCGCCATCGGCCAGCGCTTTCGCCTCAGGGGCGTCCGGTACGGCCTCACGGGGGTGGCCGGCGCGCTGCTGCTGTTTTGCGTCGTGCTGATCGCGACGTACCCGCGCACCTAAACCCGTGGCGGGCCGAACGGCCGCGACCTGACCGCGACGCCGCTCAGCCGCTCTCGGCGCTGAGCTTCGCCGTGATGTCGTCGAACTGCGCCGCCACCCATTTCTCGATGCTGTTGATGTCCACGACGCGGCGGATCGCCTCGGCCCGGTCATGCTTCTCGGCAGCGGGCATGGTCAGGGCCTCGTAGATCGCCGCGGCCTGCTGCTCGATGTCGAACGGGTTGACGGCCACGGCAAACATGCCGAGCTCCTCGAAGGCTCCGGTGTTCTCGCTGAGAATGAGCACGCCGTCCCGGGTGTTGACCACGGGCCCTTCTTTGGCCACCAGGTTCATGCCGTCGAAGATGGCGTTGACCATGAGGGCGTCGTAGTGCCGGTAGGCGGCCAGCGTCTGGGGGAAGTTGTCCTCGATGCGCAGGTCGATG
>Ga0114951_10000862_pt1 | contig 40143 bp, 32 predicted proteins | sample AM7aDNAmetaG_FD_88677 | JGI IMG/M metagenome (GOLD analysis project Ga0114951, IMG submission 88677) | Freshwater microbial communities from Finland to study Microbial Dark Matter (Phase II) - AM7a DNA metaG | ecosystem: Environmental > Aquatic > Freshwater > Lake | place: Finland: Lake Alinen... | reverse complement strand
TTTTCCGTCTGCGGAACATCCAAAGCCGGTTTATCCAACAAGTTCGAAGCCCGGGCTCTCAATGTCTCTCGTATTGCCTCATACGAGGTTTTCTGGTCCTGGGGAAGTACGAAAACGGAAAAGAGCGTGGCCACGGCAGCATCAAACCAAGACGGAACGTTCTGGGGTATCTGCCGTTCGAGTTGTTTTGTTTCGTCAGCAGCCGCCATGAGAAAGTTGAACGCTTGATCTTTCGTTACCCTCACCTCGGAGCGGACGGGACCACCCGTACCGCCGCGAGTGTATTTGATCCGACCAGAATCGAATACGGAGCTCTTGGGTTGTGTCATTTTTCTGACATGGTCGAGATCCTGGTCGATACGGGCCAGAATGTCACTCCTCCGAAAATCCGTCGGTTGGGCGGCAAAGGAAAGGCGGCGGAAATTATTCTTGAGGCGGACGATATGCTCCTGAAGCGAAACATATTGCGCAAACGATGGAATAATGTGCAGGTAATGGGTATCGTAGAGAAGTTCCAGTAATTGATGGCCTTCTTTGAATCGTCCCTCAATTGCCAGAGCCACCAGCTCAAATGCGGCGCGAGAGGTCTCATCCAGGCGGACTTTGTCGAACAAGCTATTCGTACGCGATTCGACGCCTTTTTCCTTATTCCTGATATCCGTAAGCCGGGATTTTAGATTTCCGACCGCAGAGCTTAGAAATGCGGCCGCGTCTTCATAATCTCCCGCCTTGAGTTTACTTAAGGCCGTTTTGATATCCTCCGCGGCCTTGGCCTTCTGCTCAACCCTGCCCCAATTCAGGCCCCCCGGTTTTTGGGTCAGTATCCTTTCAAGATCAACCCGCATCTCAAGCTGATAATCCTTCGGAAGAATCTTGCCGTAGGTCTGGAGCACCTCGAGCCAGGTATCCAGGTCACTGATATGAGCAAGGATCTGCGCGTAGTCTTCCTCCTGGCTCACCAGGGTATGAACCTGCCCACGTAATGCATCATCAAGACTTTCAAAGAGGATCGGATTTCTTTCCGGCACGTAGAGGAATGAACCATCAGGATTTTCCTTTTTGACCCACCGATCCTGTTCGATCGCGATAGGAGCATCCTCACCCTTTTCCGCTTCACCCACAGTGAATCGAAAACTTTCATAGTCATAGACGCGACGCAAACGCCCTTCCCGTCCCACGACCATCACCTTGCGGGTCGCTGTCTCAGCCAACACTCGAAGCCACTGCCAACCGAACTCCTGGGAAAGTTTCAGATAATTCGTATAAAGACTCGCGACCATGGTCTTGAGCATATTTTGATTGATTTTATCCTGGAGGAAATAGGCCCCCGCCTGTAAAAGCTGGACTTTGAGGCGCGCGAGATAAAGAGCTGTGATCTTGCGGTGAAGCTCCGGAAGCACCTCTGTCTTTTTCGTCTCACTATTCACCTGCAATTCCTTCTGAACGGCATTGATCCGGAGCTGCAATTCTCCGGACTTCTGCTTGAGCGCTAAGCCGCTATCGTTTGAATTTCCTGTGGCAGCAAGCCTTTCGATCTCCTGGCTCAGCTGAGCTCCATCAGGCAAAGCCCTCAAACTTGCCGGAACGATCGCGCCCGCAAAGGCCTTGAGACGCACCGCGTATTCCCGGACTTTTCCGAGCAGGATCTCCGACTGCGTCTGAGCCTCTTCAGACAGTCTCTCTGCCTCTTTTCCTTTAACAGGTTTTAACGCATTCAGATCGTCAAAGAAACGGAACAATTCCCGGTTCATCCGGAGCATCCCCTGAGCCCTTGCCCTCGCCAGATTCCTCCATTCCTCCCATTTCCCGATCTCTTTCTGGAGCTCTTCGTTCGTCCGCATCTCGGAGCGGAGGACAGGCTCAGCCGCGGCGCCCTTGTACCGGTTCACGGCGTAAAGTCCGGAACGTTGCGTGTTATTCTCCGCGGCGCTCATATTGCCCCCGAGGATTTTGACGACTTGTTGAACACTAGCGAAACGCTTCCCGGAACGAGCTCCTCCGTCAAGTGTCATAGCTTGGCCCCCAACGGGAACACCCTGAATAATGTCTAACGTCAGTGCGTTATTTCCGAAATTCACGATAACGGGATTGGTTGAAGCAGTTCCCCCAGAAACGATATTGACCGAAGTTTGGACATCCTGGAGGTTTGACGGAGGCATTACGGCAGAATCAGAAAGAACAGACAGTGAGTGACGGACTGCCCCCGTTTTGAATTGAAGTGATGCCGTATCCTTATCGCCGCTGGGCTGGGCAGAAACAACTTTGGAAAGCACCGGGCTTGATTCTATCGAGCGCTGCACAGTCTCGGCGATTTCCTTGGGCGGCATCTTGAATTTATCAAAAAGCGCGGGCGCGCCGACTTCGAGGATCTCCTTGAAAAAGATCGCTGCCTGATGAGTCGCGAAAGGATTCCTGACCTTGAAGTAGGCACTCAAGTCGGCGTTCTCGCCGGACATGACCTTGTCATACAGTTCACCGCGATCGGTTTTCGTGATGCGCGGAGAAAACACCGCGTAGCCGACCCCCTTTTCGCGCAGGATCGCCTCAACGCCGGTTGTGTGAAAACCGCCGCTATAAAGAACGGAAACAGCCGGCAATGCGGAAGGTTTACGACGGGCGGACATGGCCAACAAGTTTGCGACGAGTGTTTCGTCACGCTTGAGCGACACTTCGTAGAAATGGTAGGCCTTGGCAAAGCATTCTCTCAACTGAGTTTTCTGTTTGTCATCCCCGACTGCTTTAATCGGGGATCCAGACTGGATTCCCGCCTGCGCGGGAATGACGGCGCTTTTTTGCAGGCCCCGCGGGACAGGCAGAAACATGTCTTCCAATAGGGAACGGTCCATAAAAACCTTGTCATATTGCGGACGGCTAAGTTCCAGCCGAAGCAGTTTTTCAAGCAGATCGAAATTCCCGAGCTTCTGGACCAGTGCCTTTTCCTCATCCGTGCGGGCGAGCTTTTCGATCATCTGGCCTTCCAGAGTATCCATTTCACGCATCAGTTCCGTCACATCGATCTCGGTTTGAAATACAGCAAGCTTCCAGGTTTTCCAGAAAGCCTCTTTACCGTCGAAGGTAAGCTGATGCTTCCGGGCAAACCGGAAAAGACCTTCGAGCAATTTGCGGGGATAAACTGTTTTGCTCATGGGATAGGCGAAGGACTTCCCTTCCTTCTCCGGGAAGAAACCTTTTTCGCGGCCGAACGAGGCTAATGCCTCGACAAATTCTTTTTCGCCGGCATCCTTGGCAGAATTGCGCAGAGAGAGTACGACCTCGGACCACTGAGTTTTCGCCGCCTCGGCGTCAAAACCTTTCCGGGCTTCCTCGAGTCCCACAACACGGATCAAATTGGGGAAACGTAATTGTTCTATCGAGTCCCGGAGATCGATCTGAAGAAGTTTCAGGACCTGCTGGCGGAGATAGCGGACATACGCCTGAAAGTCGGGGTCGGATTGCTCTGAAACCTGCGCGCCAAACCGGCCCTCCTTGCGGCGGTTGCGCTCCTTTAGAAAATCCCTGAGCTCCCCGTTCAATATCCGGGAACTTTCTTTCTCAAGTTGAGCACGGATGGGATTTAACAGGGTCTGCATCTCATCGCGGCGGGACAATAATTCGCGGTAGGTCTGCAAGTTGTCACGATACAGTTTGGCGTCCTCGACGCCGAAGACTGGAGATTTGAGACTCGAGGCTTGGACAACCCCCTCAACGCCACGGGTCACCGGTCTCTGGTCCCTAGTCTCTTGCCTCTTTTGCGCTTTCTGTAAAAGGAAAAGTTCCGCTCCGTTTAGCTCACCTTTCTTGTGAAGATCCTCGATCACGGCACGGTTCGCGGCCGGATACCCCTTGAAGAGATTCAGATACTCGGGATGCAACTCTCCGGAAGCGCCTTCGAGGCCGACCACAAGTTCCGGAGCCTTTGACTCAAGGTATTTCAACATTGCGGCGACGTTTTCCTGACCCTCCGGATTAGCGTGCGCATCCTGAATATGAACAACAAAACCATTTTGAGTATTCCCGGCGGATGGCTCCCAAAGAGAAACAAGAGAACCTAACTCGGAGGGCATGGCGTAGAGGTCTTTACGAAGCTCAGTTTGAGCCTTGATCCCATCGGCTCGCACAAAGATCTCGGAAACAGCTCGAGCCTCAACGGGGCCACTTATGAGCGTAGTCACGGTAAAGGCGGTGGCCACGAACAAAGAAATTCCCCTGAGCATTAAATTTCTCATGTTATAAGTTGTCATATTTTTTTATGGTTTCATCTTTGATGGAGAAAAATATTAACTTCGACAAGTCATACTGATAGAAATGCTTTTTCCAAAGATTTAATATCTAATTGGAGTATAACCGCCCAATAAGCGTTTTGTCAAATTTATGGCATGATGTTACTTATTACAGAATAACAGGTTGCAATTTTTTTTCGGATAAACATAAAGATATTGCCCAAGGAGTGAGATTTTCATGCTTTTTGGCGGGTGCTACTTTAACGCGGTGAACTCAAACCCAGTCGCCCTCTAGGAAAAAATATCAAGACTCGGAGGGTCCCAATACCGATCAATTTCAGCAAACTGAAATTGGGGTCATCCAAGTCGCCATCTAAAAAAAATATCAAGACCTGGAGTGTCCCAACCTGGCAGGTTTTGGGCAAAAATTTTTCCTGAAGATCTTCACATAAAGCTTTTCTAGCTTTTCCCGAGCCCAGGGCGTTTTCCGGAAAAACCTGAGGCTGGACGTGATCGTCGGATAAAAAAGAAAACACTGCACGGGGATACGATTCCCCATTTCCTTCCATCCCACATGTTCAACGAGACGGTTCAGGATCATTTCGAGAGTTACGCCGTGAAGCGGATCCTGAGTATTTTGATGAGCCATGAGTGTCCTTTTTATCCGTGTCTTATTTCACTCTGATGACCATGAGCGTCAGATCATCAAAAGGAGGCGCCTGGCCGATGAAATCCTTGATCCCTGACTCGATCCTCTGGAACAGATCATGCGCGCCAAGCGTAGCGTTTTCTTCGATGATTTTTTTGAGACGGTCGACGCCGAACATGCTTCCGTCCCACGCCCTTGCTTCGGTCACTCCGTCCGTGTACAAAACCAAAATATCCTGGGAGTCGAGCTGTATGGTCTTTTCGCTGTAATCCTGCCCCGGAATGATCCCGACGGGAATCCCGCTAACCGAACAATCCGCAAAAACCCTTTTCCGCGTCCTATACCATAGTGGCGGATAGTGCCCGGCATTGGCAACGGTCATTTGCCGGGATTTTCTATCATAACGCATGTAAAGGACGGTAATGAACATCCCTTTCCCAGAGGATGCGTCAGCCGCGATATAATCGTTCGATCGGCTCAAGATCTCACCGGGTCCGCCTCCTTGCGAAGCCACCACCCGGAAGACGCTGCGGGAGCGGGTCATATAAAGTGTTCCCGGAAGCCCCTTCCCCGAGGCATCGGCAATGACAAACCCAAGCCTCTCGCCGGAAGGCTCCTGGAAAAAGTCAAAATAGTCCCCGCCCACTTCCATGGCAGGAACGCTCCGCGCCTCGATCTCAAGACCGTCGACCTCGGGAGGATGTGCCGGAAATATCGAGGCCTGGATCTCCGTCGCGATCTCAAGTTCGCGCCTCACGCTTTCGTTCTCACGGACGTTCTGCTCAAGTTCCTGCATGATCCTCCGGAGAGATCCCGTCATGTTGTTGAAGATCCCGGACATGCGATCAAACTCGGTTTCCTGGAATCTTTCTAACGTATGCTCGATATTCCCGCCCGCGACGATCTCCATTCCGCCGATCACCTTACGGATCGGCCGGGTAAGCCAGATCGAACTCAAAAGTCCGACCAAAAGTGAAAAAATGAGACACGCCCCGATCGAGATCAGAAAAAGGTTGAAAAATGAGTGGCGGATCTCGTGAACAGTTTGTTGGGCAACATCCATCCCCAAGATCGCGACGGTTTCTCCGGAACGCGTTTGGACGGGAGCGTAGGCTGAGACCCAGGTGCCCCATCGATCGCGCCTCGGAGTCATATCCGCATAAGGCTTCTGAAATCCCCTGGGGATCTCGGGTATCTCCCGTATATCGTAGCGCTCTCCACAACCCACCGGCGTCCGATCCCGGTCGGCATTCGTGACAAATCTTACGTAACCGGGATCCGGATCTTTCACCATGACATAGACATCAAAAACATCCGAATCCACGCCGCGAATGCTCTGGAGTCTCTTGATCAGGGCCACGCCATTGGCGGACTTTTCGCACCCGGGCTCCAAAGGCATCGTCCGGACATCTTCCCCGGAGATCAGGTTTGCGCTCACCTGCGTAAAATTCTCAAGATACTTCTGGAAGGCATCATCGCGAAGTTTAGAGGCCTTAAAATAGAAGAAAGTAAAGAGGGCAACGAGAATAATCGCGCTGGATAGAAAAAAAACCGTGGAAAGACGGGCCGCAAAGCTTTTAAACATGACTCAGTCTAACCTCCCAGGTATGAAAAATCCACCGAGAATCAGGAAATCAGAGGTGGTGCGATTCTGTCAGGATTTCGGAAAAAGAAACTGCGCTGTATACCGGACCGTCCAGTCCGCCTGATACCTTGGCCGTTCCACATTGTAGAGCCCCTGAACGCTCATATTGACAGGCGTCTTTCCAAAATGAAGTAGTTTGCCGATGCCGCCGCCGACCGGAAGCGTCCATTTTTCTCCGTTCTTGGCATTCCACGCCGCCGTTATGATCGGAGAAGTAAACACGAACCAGTCTTTCGGCAGGTTGTAATTAATAAAGGGCTGCAAGGTCATGTTATCCACATCCTTGCGATTACGGTTCCCGGCATAAGACCAAAGATTATTGATAAGCGCTCCCACCAGCCATTTCCCTTTGGAGTAAACAAAAACACCTGTCGGCCCGACCGACCATTTTTCATAACCCAGGGTCCGGTCCGTCGCTGTCGGAAATTGAAACACAGGTCCTGCTCCGACCATGAGATTGCCAATGGGCGGCGGCGTGAAGAAAAAAGAGCTCGTGAGATCTCCCAACCCCCCTGTATTGCGCGGCCAGGGCTGAGCGATCACGGGAAGAATGTTCCGGGTGATCAGCGTCCACTTGTGCGGCAATCCTATCGGATAAACCGGCTGCACATTGCAAACATATTGCATTTTACCGTGAGGGCCATACCCGAGACCGAAGTTATTCTGAAACGGAACGCTCACCATGTTCGCGATCGGGTTTTGCGCGGCTTTGATGAGCGCCTCATTCCTCTCTTTCTCGGCAAGAGAGCTCAGTCCTCCGGAAAGATCTTTTAAGCTCGCGGCAGCACCGGCCTTAGCAGGAAAAAACGTCATAGTGAAAATGGCGGTAACTATGCAGAAAAACGAGATCTCTTTTAGCTTAGGCATGCCATAACCTCAAGTTCATAAATTTTATGGGGGCGTCCACGATTTGCCCGTCCCCGGAGTTCTAAAAAACGTAGATCAGATTCGCCGTCCCCAGAATGCCTTTGAAGCGGTCCACGCCATAATATTCATAGTAGCACTTCATGGTGAGGCTCAGCTTCTCTTTGACGATCCACCCCGTAAATTGGCCGCCCACAGCGTGGATCTGATAGAAAACATCTTTATTTCTCGCCGCTGTTCCCGTATCGGGCGAGATCTGCCACTGGTCATAACCGCACAAACCCACTTCAATACGGCTGTTCATGTAATGGCTCAAAGCATACTCGAGCGTTAGACTCTGACCCGGCTTCAGATCCTGGGAATTCCGCTTGCTGTTAAGATTGTAGGTAACAGTCGAGATCAAAGCCGTTTTGCGGTATTTGTCGAAGTAGTAGGCCCCATAAGCCTGGAACTGCTGAGACCAGAAATCCATCCCGACATTGACCACACGGCTTTCAGAATACGAACCTGTCGGAGCAAAAAAACCGTAGTAAATACCCGTGTCGTACTTTTTCCCGCGCCACGTGAGCATCACCGGCTGCACGAACAGGTCCCCGAATCCGTAGTCGTCGCTTTTGAACTTAAGCTCCTGGTTTGCGGTCACGGTGCGCGAGGTATCGCCGATCCTGATGGTTCCGACTTCTTGTGCTTTGACCTTCGCTTTGATGCTCACGTAACCAAGCGAAGGGGCAAGGATCATCGCGTAATCAGCCCCCAGGAATTTCCATCCCGGCACCCACGTAAGCAGCAATTGTTCGGTGGTAAAAATCATCGCCGTTTTGATATCCGCGGAAAGATTCCCGGAAAGCTGCACCGGGACCTGCTGCCCCGGCACATTGATAAACCGCGTCTCGGAGCTGGACTTCGAAAAGCGTGAAAGTTCCTTACCGTTCGCATCCCTCAAGTCATTGCTGCCGTAGATCGGATTATAGTAGAGGGCGTAAAATCCCTTCGGAGGCGTGATAATGTCGCGCATGCCAAGGACGCCGGGGTAATAGTGCCCCAGCGTCCCGGCAAAAGCGCTCTGAGTAACGAGCATCATCATTAAAACAAGAAATAAGCCCCTGAGATTCAATTCTCTCACAATCATGAGAAAGGAACCAATCTACTGAACGATGGCATCGCCGCTGGAAGACGCGGGAGGCGGAGGTACGACCTGATAGTAAACTCCGTTAGACCCAAAAAAGGGCCGGTACCAGGATGCACCGCACTGATAGGCCATAGTTCCGCTCACATTGGCGGCCGAGCAAACGCCGGGAAGCGTTGTCACCTGAGTACCGACAGGAGCCACTCCAACGGCTGGCAGCTGCTGGACAATCGTCGTGGTCGGCTGCTCCACAACAATCGTGGAGGGCTGTGACGCTGCCGCACCGATCATCGTCCCCATTGCAACACCGGCAAGAGCATCGTCTGCGGCCCCATAGCCCCATCCTGGGCCCCATCCGCCGCCCCAATTACCGTTATAGTTATTGGTGGTGTTATTGTTGTTATCATTATTGTTATTATTATCGTGGCGATGATCCCCATGGTCCCCCTGACCGCCTCCGTGATACTCTCCGCTTCCATGATAACCGGGCATCTCGCCGTGGCCGCCGCCTCCGAAATCACCGCCATGAGAACCGCCGCCAAAATCTCCGCCGCGGCCGCCGCCACTCCAACCTCCCCCGCCTCGTCCGCCGCCGCCACCGCCCCCCCGGGCGTACACATCACCGGAACAGAGCAACACCATCACCGCGACCGCAACAACACTCAAAAGCCTTGAATTTTTCATAATAGGACTCCTTGTTACTGTTGGCTCGCAGCGCCGGAAGGAACACCGCGGCCCTGCTGCATCGGATTGCGAAACGCCACCTTCTTCGCTTCCGTCGTGTTCTTGTAAGTAAAGGTCTCGGGGCTCACCGCCTCATCGAGCTTCCAGTCCCCGAACTCCACCGTGTAACTCGGTTCTCCCAAATTATTAAGATATGTGGCGCACACCATTCGCGGCAGATGATCCGCAATATCGATCCATATCTGCCACTCCACGCCCTTATTCGAGAATATCAGATGGTCCGTCGTAATACCTTCCGAACCGGATAAAGGCCGGAGTATCGACTGCCCGACATAGACAGCCCGAACCAATCCCTCCGTCAGAGTATTAAAGGGCTCGGACACAAGAATATCGGAATACGGGAATGACTTTCCCTCTTCGCGATAGGCCGCTTCGATCACATCATCCACTGACCCCGGCGCCGGCTTCTCTGCGTAAAAATTCTTCGTTGGAGAAAATGCGGTCACCGCCTTGCCGTCAAAGTAGAAATCGTAAGGAAAAAAATCTCCGCGGGTTGCCGCGAAAAGCTTTGTAGCGCCTTCTTTCACCACACGCGAAGTTCCATAGAGACTGATCCACATCCCGTTCGGCGCTCTGAAAGGGACCATGCTTCGGGCCTCAAAGCGAAGTGATTTCGCCTGGGTGAGCCTATCGCTCATGAGCTTCAGCGTATCCATCGCCCGAGGATCGATCGAGGGCGCAGCCGGCTTAGGCGCCGAGGCTTGCGCAGGCGCGTTTTCTTGCGCCAATCCATCCCCCGCCCCGAACCCCACAAACATACAACACAATATTGATATAAATATTTTTTTAAACATCACGATTCCTCCCTGATCATTTGACTTCTGTAGCGGTCAGCACCGCACGCAGACATACCTACTTCTTCTCTTCTGGTTTAAACAAATGCGGGTTCATCTTCTTAAACCACGCACATTCCCTGACACAAAACTTCACGCCTTCTTTTTCCGCCGTCGGACCTCCCCTCCCATAATACTCCGTCGCGATTTCCCAGCATTTCCTTCCTTCATTTCTTAAAAAAGCAGGGCATTGATCCCTCGTCGCCTTTTCGCAATTCCAAAACTCCCAGCAATTCTGAGGCTCGTTTTCTTCCATTTTTTGTTCATCCTCAAAACTTCAAAGACAGCCGCGTGTTATTCCTTCTTCTGAAAAGCGACGTTACCGCCAACGATGGTCATAAGCACTTTAACGTCCTTGAGGCCCTCTTCCTGTATCGTAAAAATATCATCCGAAAGAACCGTCATATCTGCATACTTGCCCGGCTCGATCGAGCCCTTCGTATCGGCTTCGCCCATCGCCTTGGCGGCCCAGACCGTCCACATTTTGAGAGCCTCAAGAACCGTGATCGCCTGCTCGGGCTGAAACACTCCCATATCCGAATTACGCGTCACAGCGGCCCAAATGTGCAGGAAAGGATTGAGATTTACAAGATAGATCCCCGTCACATCCGTTCCGCCGGAAGGCTCGAGACCCGCGTCGATCATGGCGCGAAAACGGAAGCTTGTATCCGCGCGTTCTTTTCCAAGGTTCTCATAATTGGATCTGGCCAGGTTGGTCAACCACGCAGGTTGCACGCTGACTTTGATATCCATGGCCACTGCGCGTCTGAGCTGTTCCGGAGTCATCATGAAATCCCCGAAGTGTTCGATCCTTAAAATGTTTTTGCGCGGCCCGGCTTTCAACAGCTTCTCGTATGCGTTCAATCCGATATCGGTGGAATGATCGGCCGAGCAATGAAAAAGACTCATAAGCCCCGCTCCTTCGATATGATCGGCCAGCTTGTCCGCATTTTCCTGTGAGGAATTGAGAATTCCCTTCCCTCCCGGAAAATCGCCTGGAAATTTCCCAAGATACGGTTCGTAAACAGCCCCCGTACGTGCGTCCGGTTCTCCGTCGATCCAGACTTTGATCCCCCCGGTCCTATACCAAGCCGGATCAGCAGCCGCGGAGATCGCCAGAGTCTTCAAGTCCTCAGGCAATAACCGGCCAGCGGGATCGGTCCAGATGGGGACTGTAAACCGCAAAGTAGGAACGACGCCGGACGTCGCGACCTTGTTTAAGGCCGTCAGAGTCTGCGCGTTCGAGATGCCGAGGATCGAGGTAAAACCGTTCCTATTCCAGAGCTCTGGAATATCCTTCGAGAAATACCGGACAAACTCCTCTTCCGTCGGAGAATCCGGAACGTCGCCTTCGGCCTCAATAAGATCTCCGGTGGGCTCGCCATTTTCATCCGTCATGACGATGCCTCCATGTTTGAGACGCACCACGCCTTTCGTGACACCCATATCTTTTAACGCGAGGGAGTTCACAACAGCTTCATGGGTACCGTTGAGAAAAACCACGGGATTCTCCGGTGCCACAAGATCAAGTTCTGTTTTATTCGGCAGACGTTTCTCGGAAAATTTATTTTCACTGCTTGACGATGCCGCGGCGCATATCCACTCACCTTTCGGCGTCGTCTTCACCCTCGCGGCAATATTAGCCAGGGCCTGTTTGACCGAAGAAATCCCTGGAAAACGGGCATCCACCCATTTTTCTTTCATCCTGACCGCTTCCGCCGGATGCGTGTGCCCGTCAATGAACCCAGGAACCACGGTCTTCCCGCCAAGATCGATCATCTTTGTCGCGGGCCCGGCGAGTTTCTTAATCGCATCGGTATTGCCAATTCCCACAAATTTTCCTCCCGTGACAGCGACCGCCTCTGCCACAGATCCCGCTGGATCAAGCGTCGTGATCTTACCGTTAAAATAGATCACATCCGGCTCCGCTGAAAATGCCGGAATGGGTAGAGACATCAACATCACAATAAGAAATACCGCCGCTGATTTTTTCATCCTGGATTCCTTTCTAGTACTGGTTGTTATACGTGGAACTGTCGGACACTTTAGGAGAAAGAGGGCGATGGTACACATACACACAATGGATCGTCCGCCCATCGAACGTAGCGGGGGTCATCGTGAGATATCCGGCATAACGCGCTTCGGCAAGTTCCTCGGGCACATCGTCCCCCAGGAAATCATCTAACGAAAGATCTCGATCGACGATCCGCAAACGGTAAGGAACCGGAGCGCCCAGGACCCCCAGGGCCAACGATTTCCGGTATAGGAGGTATTGATCGCATCATCTTCAAGACCAAAATTTTCAAAATCCTCTACGGTCAACTCCTCCATATCCCCTTCCTGAGAGGGCCCCGTGTAGACCGGCGCCTCGCGCCGCAGAGAGATATCGACCTCATTGGAAATGGCCGCCACCGGGAAGACTAAAATGAAAGCCATTATAAGCAGCATAGTTGTTTTTTTCATGACCCGGGCCAAGTGTCCTCTTTTTCTGATCCTGACCGCCTGAAACTATTCCGCAAGCGGCCCCTAATATTTTTCTGTGATTTTAGTTTGTTTTTTTGCTGAGGCCATCGCCGACCTGATGATCTCTTTAAAGATCCGGTGCGCGTCTTGCTCTGATATCGGTTGATCCGGCTCGCGCAGTGGATAGACCAGATCCACAGGCTTTTGGAAATCCCGAGTCGCTGAAGTCCACCCTTTTACCGTCACAGAAAGCATCCCGGCCCGGAAAGAAACGGGTTTTATGTCAACAGCATTCACCCCCGCTTTCGCAGGGCCGTGCCGGATGATCTCAAGCGCCTCCTCAAGATGCCGCGGCGCCCCTTGCAGAATAAAGTGAACGGAACCATCGGCAAGATTTTCGATAGTACCTCCGAGGTTATACCGGATCGCCTGACGGAATATAAACGCACGAAACCCCACCTTCTGGACCCGCCCACGGATAACCCCCTCCGCAGCATTCGGAGTCTGTGTCGAGAATTCCGCAGCAGTCAGCTGCATCGGAAACATCGCATAGACCGCTAGAAGATACACCGCGATTATTTTTCTCATATCTCACCGATTCAGGTCCGCCTTAAGCCTTTTCGAAATTAATGACCAAATTCTCAGCATTACGGCTTCCCGGAGGGATAGTACTCCCGCGGCAGCGGACCATACTCCTTGGCATCGGAAGTAATATCCCGATATGCCGCCGGCATTTCCGCCGGGATCGTCATGATCGCCTTGGCATCCGCCAACGCTTTCTTGACGTCTACCACCCGCCAGTCCTTGTTAGTGTATGTGCGAACATAGAAGCGTTGTCCTAAGAGGTCGGAAATGGCTGTCCACTGCGTCTGGTCATAAACCGGTTCTTTGCCGCTTAGGTCACGAACCGAGCCAATCGGAATATCAACATTGCCGATGATGGTCATAGCAAGGTTAAGACCCGCGTCCGTTCCGGTCACGGGAAGCGATGACTCAACCAAGGTAACCATGCGGACGAACCTCGAAGGCGGCGTGTAATCTCCCGGAAGGCCGAGCATCCCGGTCCCCTGACCAAATCCGGATTCTTTCAAACCCTCGACCGTGAGAGGCTTAGAATTCGCGGCGGAGAGATTGACATAATTTCTCAGATTGGTCAGCTGCCAGTCAAACGCCGGAGAGTTGGTTATCACGCCCAGGGGATTGTCATAAACATGAAGCTCCCCTTGGACATATTCGATCACGATTGAACCGCCCTTGGAATCGTGCACCGTGTAATGAAGTTGCAAATTTCCTGCTTTCGAAATGAGCCCTTTGCTGACCCGGATATTTTTGATAGCTTCCTTCACTTCACCGACCGTCGTGAAGTTCGAGAGAATCCAGGTAACCACATCAAATTGCGCGATCGTGCTCGATGCCTTGGCCGGTTCGAAAGCCTGATATTCGGCGAATCCCGGGAACATAAGATTCCCCGCCGCCAGGCCCGCGTCATTCATGCCATCAGTGATCACCGGCAGTCCATACGTGTTCATCCCGACCACCCCGTATTTCGTCGTCCAGACAAGACCGCCCTGCGTGCCATCCGGAAGGATTCCCCGGTATTCCGTCCCCTTGGGGATCACAGAGATCGACGAGTGAAACAGCTCGCCACCCTCCATCGTCCGGGCGTAGAACACCAACCCGTCCGTGGTTTTTACACGAAGGCTCGTGCAAGCATGAACGCTAGGCAGAAACACCCCCGAGAGAAACACCGTTGCGCAAACGACTCTGATCCAATCCTTCATAAATGCTCCTTCCGTTATTGAAAGCCTACTTAATGGAATCCGTCACATCAACCGGCGGCTGATTGACGAAGCTCGAAAAAAGCACGGGACCGATCTTTTTATTTTGAGCGAACAGCCTGATCAGATCGATCTTGAGGAAATTCAATCGGTGGGCATAATCTGAAACAAAGAGGCTGTTAAGCTTCAGGTCCTTGATGAGTACGACCTGCGCTGTTTCCAACATGGGCTTCCCCTCGAAATCGCCCGAGTTCACCGCTCCTTTTGGAATATCCACGGTATTCATAAGATGTCCCGCGAGCGAATACGCTTCTTCGGCCGTATCCACTGGCGCCACGAAAGAACGCAACAGGCTGATCTTCACGAACCGCGACGCGGACCTGAAATCCCCCGGCAAACCGGTCATCCCGTCCCCGGTGCTGAGCTGATGCAGGCTGTAGCCCTCCCGTTCCACCGAGACCGTGTCCTTGTTCGTGAGCGTCATGTAATTCCGGAGATTCGTGAGATGCCAATCATAAGTGGGGCTGTTGGTCATCGTATGCGTGACGTTTTCATGAATGTTCAACCGGCCTTTCACATACTCCACGACGATCCCCGCGCCTGTCTTATCCGTTATCGCGAAATGGATCGTGGCACTGCCCTGAGCCGATACCGCGGGTGTCCAAACCTTGCATTGAGGCAAAGCCTTCCGAACTTCCTCGACGGTGGCGAAGTTCCCCAGGATCCAATCCCCCAGATCCGAAAGCGCCAGAACGGATTTGTCCTCCGGAGTCACTGTTTGAAACTCGGTAAATCCCGGAAGATTCAGTCCTTCGATATTAAGCCCGGCCTCATTCTGAGCAGAATCAAGCCCCTGCTGAACCGTCACACCCACTCCGGCATAGGCGTACTTGCTCGCCCAAGCCAAGGGTTTAAAGTCCTTTGCCACCGCATCGGCTGGATAGCTCGCCGTAAAGGTTTGCCCCCGGGGTATGACCGTGAAGGTGTACTCCATAGGAAATCCCCATTCGATCGACCTGCCGATCACGACGCTCCCGTCCTTCGCTTCAATATCAACAAAAGTGCAGGCGCCAGCGAAAGGCTGAGACGCGATGACCAATATCATCATGAAACTTAACCATTTTATCGCTCTCATAGAATCTCCTATTGTGACTTCGCTACGATTGAAACAGTCTAGCATATTTAAAACCCATCATCAGGAATGTTGGCTGTGTATAGCTCGATCACAGCCCTCCGTTCCCCACCACTCAAAAAACCCAATGGGCGGAGTCTCCTCTCCCGCCGCTATCAATAAAAGAAACCGATGCGGGCTTCCGTTTTGAATTCATACGAAGTGTTGAACTGGGACAGATCCCCGCTGTGATACATAGGAAAACCCACCTCTAATGAAAAAACGGCTTTATTTGAAATTATTTTACCGCTCATGAGATCGAATGGCAGGAATACGGCGCCATGATCCTGAAAATTGATCTGAAGATCTGTTGAAGGGAATGCCGTAACAAACCACTGCCGCGGGAACACCCAGTTTACCATCGGGGCCATTTCAAGAGTGCTGATGCCGTCTCTTTTCTTAGACCCCGCGTAATCAACAGCGTATCTCATGAGAAGCGCGGCGAAGCTTCCGCTGCTTACGCCGGGAAGTTTCCGGCGGACACCAAGCGTCGGCACGATCTGATATTTTCCGTTCCCCATTTGATCGGTCCTTGACGTTGGAAAAACGGCTTCCGAACCTGCGGCCGCGGCCCATAGATCGTCAAACTTACGGATCAGGAGAACCTGGCCGAGTACATCACCCAAACCGAATTTGTAAGGTCCCCCGGGCTCCCGGGCTGTTTTTTTATTAGTGAGGACTAGCGGGAGGTCCATGCGCGTCCCGATACCCCCATGGTCATTCAAAACAATGGGCCGGTCCGTCCGAAGGGTGAATATATCTTTGGAACGTTTTTTCGCGAGAAGCTGGTATGGGTAGCGCGCATCTAATCGCGCCAAAGGGCGGGTGATATCCTGTCCAGTATTGAAATCATTTCCTCCGGCGGGCTGTGCGGCAGCAACGGGAACCGCCAGAATAAATCCAAGAAAAACTATACCGAGCATTCGCCGGATCATATCGAGTGGATGAGAATATACTTCATAGAAAGTGATCCCCAACGAAAATCCCTCCTTGCCGCCTCTCCGAAAACCGGGAATCAGAGGTGGTTACTAAAAAATTCTGTCCTTATCATCTTCGTGAGCAAAGCCGCGATCTTGGGATGGTTTAGCACGGTTTTAGCTCGAAGATATTGCATCTGCTTTCCCTCAGCCTCCGATCGAGCCTGATGGTCCAGATCATAAAGGATCTCTGCGTGATCGCAGAGAAAACCCAGAGGCGCCACAAGGATACGTTTCTCGCCTTTTTGGGCAAGATTCGCAATCTCATCGGCAATGTCTGGCCCAAGCCACGGCGTCTTCGCGGAAGCCGGACGAGATTGATAGACCACCGACCACTTACCGTGTCCCAGACGCTCCGCCACAAGCCCGCTTGCGGCCCGTGCTTCCACTGGATAAGCGGCAAGCGGATGGGAAGCATCCTGAACGATCGGAAGCGCATGAAATGAAAAAAAGATCCGCGTTCCGGATCTCTCGGGTGAAGGTACCTTTTCAAGCGCCGCAGTTATTTCTTCAGCCTGGGCACTGATGAAAGGCTCTTGATCATACCAGCCTTCCACGAAATGATAACTAAGCCCCGCCATATCTTCTTTTGAAAGGATCGCCAGAAGATTTTCTTTATACCTCGCGCCGATAGAGGCAGCGCGGTAAGGAGTGAGCGGTACCGCGATCCCACTGCGAAGGCCTTTCCCGTGGATCCCGGCAAGAACATCTTGGAGAAAAGGACGCCAGTTCTTCATCCCCACAAAAACAGGCAGTTCGATCCCCGCGCCCCGGAGCTCTTTTTCAAAACGCCTCCGGAATTCGGCCACCTGGTCGTTATAGGGCGATACCGAGCCGATCAACTCATAATGCTTCGCGATCTTCTGAAGACACTCTTCCGACAATCCCCTTCCTTCGGTCATCCCTTTAAGGAATGGAATAACGTCCTGCTTTGTCTCAGGAGCTCCGTATCCTAGGAGGAGAATATGATCAGGCTGCATGAACGGACTCCTTCGGCCGTAAATAAGCCATCATAACTTCCGCCGCAAGCTCCGCACCTTTGACGCAATCCGGAACTCCGATACCGCGATAGCCATTTCCCGCAAGAGATAAGCCGGGATAAGCCGCAAGCTGCGACTGCAAAGAAGTTACCCTCGCGAGATGGCCCACCGGATATTGCGGCATGCTCCGGGGATAACGGCTGACAGAGGTAAAGACAGGCGCCGCTTCTATTCGCAGATAATGGCGCAATTCCTCCATGACTGTCCGGATCATGGCATCATCCTCCAGGGCATAAACTTCGCGGTGAAGAGCACCGCCCACAAACGCCCGCAGGAGCGCACTATCTTCCGGCGCACGGCCCGGGAATTTCACACTTGAGAAACTGCACGCCACGATCTTCCTTTTCGTGAACGCGGGAACAACAAACCCGAAGCCCCCCAGAGAATGCGGGATATCCGTTCTCCGGTATGCCAGATTGACCGTCGCAACAGATTCATAAGGGATCACCTCAAGATCATGGGAAATGTCGGGCGCGGCATCAGCCAAAAGCCTTGAAGCCTGATGCGCCGGAAGTGCCAGGCAAAGAGCGTCTGCCTCAAGCCTTGTACCCTGCTGTGTTGAGATCTCCCACCGTGAGGAGCGCTTGATACTTACCGCTTCGGAAGAGGTGCTGAAGCGGACCCCGGGTAACTTCGCCACGATAGACCGTATTAATTCTCCCATACCATCCTTGTACGAAAGAAAAAGGCTATATCGAGGACCGCTGGCTGCTTTGGCGGTGTTCTTTTTCCCGAGTTTCTTACGGGCAAAAAGTCCCCGGATCACGCTGCCGTAGACTCGCTCCATTTCAAGAAATTGAGGCATGGTGGCTTCGAGGCTAAGCCGCTCTGGATCTGCGGTGTAAATACCCCCGATCATGGGCTGAGCGATCTCTCGAAGCGTGGTCTCTCCGAACCTGCGGCGGACAAAATTACCAACGCTTTCGTCACCGCCTCCGGCACGCCTTGGAATAAAAAGATCGAATCCCATCCTTAGCTTCGTGGCCCAGCTCAAAAGAGGAGTCCCGATAAAAGCCCGGATCTGAGACGGTGCTATCAGATAGAAACCTTCGGGAACCTGGACAAGCTTGCCTTTTTTGTAAATAAAACTACGCCGGAATTTCTCATTAGTCCCGATCACGTCCCGCTCGATCCCGAGTCTTTTGGAAAGCTCCAGAGCCGCGGGTTTTTCGGAAATAAAGGAGTCCGGTCCGCCTTCCAGTAGAAATCCGTCCCGGAATTTCGTTTCAATAACCCCGCCGAGGCGTGGTTTGGCTTCCAGAAGTGTGATCTCAATCGGGAAAGATGCTTGGCGGCTGAGTTCTGTCAAACGGTAAGCGGTTGCCAGCCCGGAGATTCCGCCGCCGATAATGAGGACTTTCTTAGGCTTAGCCACGGCTAGCGGGAGCTCATCTCGTGGACCAGATCGATCAACCTGATGACATTATCGACCGGTGTCTGGGGAACAATGCCGTGCCCCAAATTAAAAATGTGCCCCGCCCTTCCGCCTGCCTGGTCCAGGATCTTTTTCACATGGGCCCGGAGTTCACCCACGGGCCCGCACAATACCATCGGATCCAGATTCCCCTGCAGGGCAAGATCGTGGCCCACTTCGCCCCAGGCCTGGTCGATCGCGATCTGTTGATCGGCGCCTATCACATCCCCGCCGGCCTCGCGGAAAATCTTGAGAAATGGGCCCGTCCCCGTTCCGAAATGGATCACCGGCACGCCTTTTTGTATCCCCCGGATCACGGCCCGTGAATGCGGCAGGACATACTTGCGATACTCGTCGCCCGTCAGACATCCGACCCAGCTGTCAAAGATCTGTATCGCGTCAGCTCCGGCCCGGATCTGCCCGTTAATATAAGGAATAAGCGCCCGGGTGAGTTTCTCCAGAAGCGCGTGCCAAGCCTCAGGTTGAGCGATCATAAAATGCTTCACCTTGGAAAAAACGCGCGAACTTTTGCCTTCGAGAATATAAGCCGCCAAAGTGAACGGCGCTCCGGCGAACCCGATCAGCGGGATCCCGGGCTTGAGAGCCTGACGCGTCTTCCGCACCGCTTCAAAAACATATCTGAGCGTATCCTCAGGATTCGATTCCTTTAGACCGTTTACATCCGCGAGTGACTCCACCCGTCCCGTAATAATAGGACCGTGTCCCGCTGCGTATTCCAACCCGAATCCAAGCGTCTCAAGGATCGGCAATAGATCTGAAAAAACAATGGCCGCATCCGCTCCGATCCGTTCCTGCGCCGTCACCGCAACTTCAGCGCAAAGATCGGAATTCTTGCAAAGATCAAGAAAAGACACCTTCTCCCGGACATCGCGGTATTCTTTCATATAGCGTCCCGCCTGACGCATGAGCCAGATGGGAGTGACGGAGGTCTTCTCTCGCCGGCAGGCCATAAGGAATGGGGATCTTTCGCGAGGATCCATGATCAAGTCTTCGCCGCAGACGGAATAGGCAGATAAGAACAACAAGGCTCCTCAGCCAGATAGTCGCCCGTCACGGCATACGCACGGGAACGGGAACCGCCACAGAAATCCTTGTAGGGACAGATGCCGCATTTCCCCTTCAAAAGAAGCGGGTCACGCAGTTCTTTAAGTAATGGCGAGTTCTGATAAATCTCAGACAGATCGTTCTTCCTCAGATCTCCGGCCCTAAGCGGAAGGAACCCGCTCGGGAAAACTTCTCCCCTGGACGAAACGAAGAGAAAACCTTTGCCGGAATTAACGCCCTTTGGGGCAAGTCCGATACTCCCACCCGGGCCCTCGGCGCGGCTCAGCAACTCCGGAAGTGAGATCTGTCCGGCATCTAAAGTCCGCGGATCGATCCCCTGTTCGATCAACTTCTGTTCAAATACGTATTTGCGATAATGCTGGGCTTCGGTCACTTTGATGACAAATCGCACGCGTTTCTGCAGCGCGTAGATCTTCGCGAAAGCTTCGTCGAACTTCTCCGCGCTCAAAAGATTCAGGTCCGCGCCCCGGCCTACGGGAACGAGAAAAAACACTTCCCAGAAAACGATCGGCAGCGATTCAACGAGCGCGATAAATTCGTCGATCTGGCGGCTATTATGCACGTTGATCAGTGAATTGATCTGTGTGGCGAGCCCGCAGGACTTGGCGAATTTTACGCTTTCGATCGTTTTTGCGAACACACCGGAAGTTTTACGGAAAGCGTCATGATCGGCGGCATTCGGAGCATCCAGGCTGAATGCGATCTGATCAAGGCCCGCTTCCTTCAACTGGAGTATCCTGGCCCCGGTCAAAAGCGGCGTTACTGCCGGGATCGTCCCGGTTTTGAGTCCGAGAGATTTCGCGTAACGGATCAGATCATCGAGTCTTTTTTTCTTGAGAGGATCACCGCCCGTAAAAACAAGGATCGGAGTCCCCATCCCGTGAACTTCCCGGACAAGACGCATGCTTTCCTCGAAATTCAATTCATCGGGAGATGGCTCGGATTGGGCCGAGGCACGGCAATGAACGCACGCAAGATCGCAGGCATCCGTAGTTTCCCAGCAGACAAGAAACGGTTTTTTATCAAAATCAAAACTCTGAAGATCCGGTTTTTTAGGCATCGATGACATAAGAACCCTTTTCCTTGAAAAGAACCCCGGAAAGCAAATGCGCTGTTATTTCTTTGTCACGGGGTCGTAGATTTTATCGCGATCACTCATGATAATGGCCGGGATTATACCATGGACAATCTGTTTTTCGGAGGCCCTTCAGGCGCTTCTTGCGGCGATATTTACCAGCAGTTTTTTGAATATGATGAAATGAAACGGCAAACACGCGTACCAGTATAACTTCCCCCACAGGCTCTTTGTGTCGTAATAAGCGGTAAGTCCCAGGCTCCGGGTGCCCTGAAGGTCCTTGATCTGGAATTCAAGCCAGGCCTTGCCGGGAAGCAGCATCTCCGCCCGCAGAAGGAGACGCCGGTTCTCCTGGAGATCTTCGATACGCCAGAAATCGATCACGTCATTGATCTTCAAACTTGCATAACTCCGGCGCCCCCGAGAAGATCCCACGCCGCCCATGATACGGTCGATCATACCGCGCAACCGCCACATCCAATTATTCTGGAACCATCCTTCCTTGCCTCCGACGTTGCAAAGCGCCTTGAAAAGCAGATCCGTTCTTTTTTGCGTCTGGATGGAACAAGAGGTCGTGTAGGCCGGTTTCCCTTTCAGTTCATGAAGCTTTAGCGCCAGTTCGTGAGCCGGCGGATAGGCGTCCGACCACCGGGTGTAGACCCGGTCCTGTTCCTCGCGCGTCAGAGCCCTGACGATCGATTCTTTATAGGACATGGTAGTGATCGGCAGGAATTCATTGATATGAGTGTTCAGACAAACCACCTCGTTCTGCAGGCCTTCCATGAGGCATTGCGTCAGCTGGGCAGGCACCGGAGTCAAGAGACTTGCAAAATATGCATACGCCTGGATATTGCCGAAGGGCACAGGCATAAAAAACCTTTTCAGGAGAAGAGTCTCACTCAGGATCTCGAGCATCCGCCTGTAGGTAAGCGTGTCTTTCCCCCCGATGTCAAAATGCCTCCCGCTTGTTCCGGGAACCTCCAGCACGCCCACGAGATACCGGATAACATCCCTTAGCGCTATCGGCTGGCATCTGTTATTCGCCCAGTCGGGAATAAATACGACATAAAGTTTCCGAACAAGATTCAGAATGATCTCATACGACGCGCTGCCGGAGCCGATGATGATCGCGGCCCTGAGGATAGTAACAGGAACCTTTCCTTTCTTCAGTTCCTCAGCTACTTCGATCCGGCTGCGGAGATGCCGGGAAAGAGAGCTCCGGACATCGCCCAATCCGCCCAGATATATAATGCGCTCGATCTTTTGTTTTTCAGCCGCTTTCCGGAAGTTGATCGCGGCCTGAATATCCGCAGAACTGAACTCCTTGGGTCCGAGATTCAGTGAATGGAGAAGATAATACGCCGTGTCGATCCCCTCCAGCGCTTTTTCCAAGGCAGTTGTATTCTTGTTCAGCACGTCCGCCGCGGCGATCTCTGCCTGAGGCCAAAGGCTATGATACTCAGGCGAATCCCCACGAACCATGGCCCGAACCCGGTACCCCCGGGTCAGAAGCTGCGGGACAAGGCGGCCGCCGATGTAACCCGAGGCGCCGGTGACAAGGATCCTGCCCTTTTTGGGATCGTGTTTACACGGCATATCCAGTTCCCAGGGATCGTCGGAGTCCTTGGAGGTGAGGACCGGAATGGAGGGATTCGGCGGAATCATAATGAGAAATTATACCCATCGGGGCTCTGCCCCTTTAGCATCCTCCCCAAAACATTTTTTAGAGATCCAGGCACTTGAAGGAATTCCCGCTTAAGACCTGCAGGAAGTATAGAAAGCGCCGGTGCTAAACTAGAGATGCTTGAAGGCAAGACGGACCGCCTCGATCGTGCGATCAATGTCCCGCAACGAATGCGCCGACGAGACGAAGTTCGCTTCATAAGGCGAAGGCGCAAAAGAAACGCCTCCTTCCAGAAGAGCGTGAAAGAATTTCCGGAAACTGACCCCGTCCTGACTTTTCGCGGATTCGTAATCCGTGACTTGCTTTTCCGTAAAAAAAACGGTGAACATGGTTCCTATGACATTGATCCTGACCGGAATTCCCGAGGTTTTCGCTGCTTTCTGTATTCCGTCACAGAGTTTTTTTGTCCGTGAGATAAGCGAGGGATAAATATTGTGACGCTTCAGCCATTGGAGCGTCGCTATTCCCGCTGTGACGGCGATGGGATTTCCGGAAAGCGTTCCTGCCTGATAGGCCGGGCCGAGCGGCGCCAACACTTTCATGATCTCCGCCCGCGCCCCAAAAGCTCCCAGCGGCATACCGCCCCCGAGGATCTTCCCAAGACACGTTATATCCGGCCTTACCCCTAAAAACTTCTGCGCGCCGCCGTAATTGAGGCGAAATCCCGACATTACTTCATCAAAGATCAAAAGCGCGCCATACCGGTCGCAAAGTTTCCGGAGCCCTTCGAGAAACCCCTTCACGGGGATCACCACGCCCATATTCCCGGCGATGGGTTCAATGATAATCGCGGCAATATCCTTAGGGTATTTCTTAAAAGCCGCTTCGACTTTCGCGAGATCGTTGTAAGGAAGACTCAAAGTATGCCGCGTGAAGTCAGAAGGAACTCCGGCACTGTCAGGCGACCCCAGCGTACTTGCTCCGGATCCCGCTTTGACCAACAAATGATCCGCATGGCCATGATACCCGCCCTCAAACTTGATGATCTTGTTCCTTCCGGTAAAAGCGCGGGCGATACGCGTCGCACCCATCACGGCCTCGGTCCCAGAACTTGTCAGACGGACCTGCTCCATGGACGGAACAGCCTCGACCAGCAATTTCGCAAACTCGGTTTCAAGTTCGGTCGGCATCCCGTAGCTGGTTCCCCGGCGTATGGCTTTCCCAAGATTTTTGACCACTTCAGGATGCGCGTGTCCAAGGATCAATGCACCCCAGGATAAAACATAATCGATAAAACTGCGGCCGTCCGCCGCATAGATCTTTGAACCTAGCGCTCTTTGAGCGAAAACAGGCACCCCCCCAACCGATCTGAAGGATCGTACGGGACTGTTTACGCCTCCGACAAGATACTTCTGCGCGTCTTTAAAAAGCCGGGCATGATCTTTCTTTGTCATGTTTTTTCCCGATAATTTATGCTTTATTTTTGTCTGAGCCACTTTGCCGCCTCGCCCGCGTAATAAGTAATGATCTTTTCCGCGCCGGCGCGCCGGATCGCCAAAAGCGTTTCAAGCACCGTCGCTTTTTCATTAAAAACACCCGCACGAGAAGAAAGCTTCAACATTCCGTACTCCCCGCTCACATGATAGGCCGCAACCGGAACCCGGGCCTTCTCTTTGAGTCGATAAATAATATCCAGATAAGGCATGGCGGGCTTTACCATCAAAATTGCCGCGCCATCCTTCTGATCCTGCAAAGCCGCCTGAACTGCACGCGACGATTCGGAGGGATCCCGCTGATAGCCTCTGCGATCTCCGAACTTCGGAGTCGACCCAAGCGCGCCTCTGAAAGGTCCGTAATAGGATGACGCGTATTTTACGGCATAAGCCCAGACGCCCTTTTTCGAAAATCCTGCGCGGTCCAGCGCCGCCCGCACCGCTTTGACTTGCCCTACCGTCATGGCTGAAGGTCCCACAAGATCCGTTCCGGCTTGCGCATGCGTTACCGCTATACGCCCAAGAGCTTCGAGTGTCCTCTTGCGATCAATTTGCTTTCCTGAAAGGATCCCGCAGTGTCCATGATCGGTAAACCCGCACAAACAAACATCCGTGATGATAAGGATCTTCTTCCCGAATCGTTTACGAAGTGCCCGTACGGTACTCTGGATCGCGGCCCCGCTTTCGAACGCATCGGAACCCAGCGCATCCTTCTTTCTCGCGATCCCGAAAAGAAGCACCCCCCGGATACCCATTTTATAAAGGTTGGAAACATCCCGCACGATAAGATCGGAAGTCATACGGAAGATCCCGGGCATGTTTGGAATGCGCTCTTTTTTATTCCGCCCGGCAATAGCGAAATAGGGCTGAATAAGATCTTGCGGCCTGATCACTAATTTATTGGCTGACATTTTTTATGATCTCCGAACGGACTTTGAATGCTTGCAGTTGCGCGAAAGTCACGGGGCCGATGGCCCAGACTTTGATCCTCGCCGGGATTACCCCGTGAACCTTAAAGAAATTCCTCACCGTCGACGGACTCGTGAATACGATCTCATCGATCCATGTCAGATCCTGTTTTTTAATCTCCGGACAAACATTCCGGTAGGCTACGACGGGATCGACGCAGGCGCCTCGCTTGCGTAAGGCATCAACAAGCAAGTTCCTAGAAAGATCCGAGCGAGGTATCAAAAAACATTTCCCTTTGACCGGCGACCGCTTCAAGAGCTTCACCATGCTTTCGGCAGTCTCTTCCTCAGGCAGGCATTCGGCCTTTAGCCCAAACCGCTTTAATTCACAAGCCGTTGTCTTCCCGATCACGATGAGTCTCTTAGCTCGGAGCAATTTGACACTTTTGCTCTTTTTTTTGAGCCTTTCCAAAAAATACCGGACGGCGTGGCGCGAAGTAAATAGTATGCCGTCATAATCAGAGATCTTCCGGATCGCGGCATCCATCGCCTTAAAACTTTTGACGGGTTTTATCTCGATCATCGGAACGTGGATGATGTCGCCCATCTTTTCAAAGCGCTTCACGCTTGTTCCGGTTACGAGCACTCTTTTCCGCTGAGCTACCTTATCGACACAGATCGCTGTCTTTTTTCCGTCTATTTTTGAAAAAAGTCTTTGCAGTTTCTCATCATCTTTCCGGACCGCCACGGCTAGTGAACCCTGAAGCGGATGCGGCCTCAGGATCTTTAAACTGATGCGCTCTGTAATACGCCCACCCAGGCCCAGGCGAACGAGCCCGGCTGCTGCGATCACGATCGCATCAAGTCCCTGCAATTCGAGCTTTTCAAGCCGCTCGCCCATCGTCCCGCGGATATCCACGAGTTTCAGGTCCGGTCTAAATGCGTGAAGCTGAGCTTTTCTGCGTTCGCTACTCGTCCCGACCTTTGCTCCTTTCGGAAGATCGCGAAGTTTCAGCCCGCTCCGGGACACCAGCACATCATATGGATCCACAGACCGCGTCGTCGCGGCAATGAGCATCCCTTCCGGGATCACATCCGGCAGATCCTTGGCACTATGAATGGCCAGATCTATTTTCCCGCTCAAAAGAGCGCGGTCGATCTCCCGGGTAAAGAAGTCCGTTCCCTCGAGGCCCGAGATCGGAGTCACTTTATCAAGATCACCCGCAGTGTTCATCTTGATCACCCTCAGGCTTACGCTTGGGGCAACTTTTTTTAGAATATGCGCGATCTCGCGGACCTGTGCCAAGGCGAGCGGACTAGTCCTTGTTCCGACACGGAGAATTTTCCTCACGCTCAGTCCTTTTCCTTAGGCCCAAGATCGAAAAGGGAGTGCAATGCGTGAAGGTACCGGGCCACCCCGCCGTTCTGGGAGGCTTCCTTGATCTTAGTCAGAGGAATATGCAGAAGTTTTGCCCGGATACGGTCCCGAAGCTCATTTGTTTGCGCATCCTGAATGCCCGATTTTTTTGCAAAAGAACCGAGCTCCTCTTCAAGGATTTTATCCAGATGTTTTTCGAAAGACTCGACCGTGGGCCGCGCCTCAAGCTGTTCAAGCCAGCTCTGATAGCTCGCCATGGCCTTCTCCACCATAGCTTCTACCTTTTCGATCTCCCGGCTGCGGTGCTTAAGATTCCTGTCGGACACGCTTTTAAGATCATCCACATTATAAAGATAAACATCGTCCAATTGATGGACCGTGGGATCCACATTGCGAGGCACGGCGATATCGATCAGGAAAAGAGGCCTGTGGCGCCGTTCTGTCATTAATCGCTTCACCTGCTCGTGCTTCACGATCGGATAAGGACAACTCGTCGCCGTGATAAAGATATCAACCTCCGGGATCTTCTCCTCCCACCTTCCCGATGAAACCCACTCGGCCCCGCATTCAGCCGCTAATTTCTCCGCTCGTTCCTGGCTGTTGCTTACCACATAGCGGATGGTGGCCCCGGCATTTTTCAAGTTCTTGACCGTCAAAGTCGCCATCTCTCCGGTGCCAAGGACCATCACGTTCTCAGAAGTAAGCTGACCGAAGATCTTTTCCGCGAGCTCCACAGCGACCGACGGAATGCTGGTCGCGCCTTCGTTAATAAGCGTCTCCGCCCTGGCCGCCTTTCCTAATTTGAGAGCCTTTTCCATAAGGCGATAAAGAAGGGAATGCAAAGTGCCCGCCGTGTGGGCCGTCTGAAAAGCCTCACGGATCTGTCCCAGGATCTCGTTTTCACCGATCACAAGCGAGTCCAGGCCCGCAGCAACGCGAAAGAGGTGACGGAGCGCGTCCTTTCCCTGATGATGGTAGAGATAATGCCGGAAGTCCCTGCGGCCCACTCCATGGATCTCTTCCATCAGCGCGAAAAACCCGTCTTCCGGAAGATCATCGGGATCTGTATAGCCGTAAAGTTCCACGCGATTGCACGTAGAGAGGATCATGGCTTCCGAGAACTGTCCCGCGGTCTGAGCGTACGCAAGACCCGCCTGAAGCTTGCTGGAGGAAAAATGCAGCTTCTCGCGAACTTCGACCGGGCAATCTTTATGATTGATGCCTATGACGAAAAATCCCATTCGAATCTAGGTCCTTTAAAGAAAGTTATGCCTGCAGGCTAGCAAAAATGTGGTAACAAAACCCATCACGATGAAGGAGAAAGAAAGAACACTTAAAGAAGCTATTTCCTTTCCCCTCACGGCCATCACCCAATAGCGCCAAAGTATCACTCCATAAAATCCGAGCAGCGTGATGGTAACGATCGTCTTAGGATCCATAAGCATGAAGGAACCAAAGGCGCTCCTGGCCCAAATAAATCCGGAGACAGTCGTCACAAGAAGTAGAGGTGTCCCCCATAAAACAGGCTGGGATACCATTCTTTCGAGGCGCTCGAGCGAGGGTAATTTATGATACAAATTGCCGCCTGCCTGCCGGTTCTTGAGCTCCCGGCATTCAACCAGGTAAAGGACACTCGCCACAAAAGAGATCGTGAACCCGGAATAGGCAAAAAAAGCGCTGACAACATGAACCACAAAAAACGGGTTAAGAAGATACGGATGCTGGCGGACCATGGTCAGAATGTCACGACCATTTCCGAAAGACGCAAGAGATCCTGCCATAAGCAAGAACAAGAGGAGAGAAAGTATGAGACTGAAAGATTCGGTGCGTCCCCTAACGATCAGCGCAATATAAGCAAACGCAAGAGTCCAGGCGAAGAACGCAAGCGCCGCGGACATATTGACAACTGGCAGGAAATAGCCGGACTGAAGCCCCCGGCCGAGAAAGTAAAGCGTCCCAAAAAGAAATCCGGCTTGGAGTAATAAATAACCCGCCCGCACGCCTTTTTTCAGAATCCCGGTAAAAGAAAGAACATACACGAGAAAGGCCGTTCCATAGCTTACACAACACGCGCAAAGGATCAAAAATTCGAGCGACATAAACAAACCCTCATGGAGTCAGACGCATGATTTAACACGTGAACAAGCAATGAAGTTTATCACTATAGGCGGGAACTGAAAACAATTTTGAGTCCAAGCATATTACTTCGGGGAGAAAACAAAAGCTGAAAATCAGCCCCAGTTGGCCGTAATGGCGAGGCTGACAATCTGAGCATCATAAGCACCGCCAATGCCGCTTCTTTCGTTGGGAAGATAACGCTGATAGCCATATTGAGGCGTCACGGAAAGATCCTTTTTGACATCCCACTTACAACTAACCGTGAGTCCCATTTGGTTATAGGCTGCCTCATAATTCAACAAAGCCGTATCCTGGTTATCATCATAATTATTGGCTAAGGTGTAAAAAAGGCTGCTATTCAAATTCACTTTCTTATGCGGCTGGTAATCAGTGGCAAGCATCCAGGTCGACGAGTTTGAAGTGAAAGGGGGCGTATAAATATCCTTTCGAGAGGACTGCACCGTTTTTGTCTTTGCATATAATTGAGAAAAAGAACCAGTCATCGACAAATTAGACATCGGATACACACTTATGTCGTAAATGAAATTGTTAGATAGCGTATTCGCTTTTGAATCGGTCGTTTCCCACATCGCTCGAGTATCGTAATCCGTGTCATCCAGCAAATATCGGACTGATGTCTGCGCCCAACCAGAAAGTTTTGCTGTCGCCCGCTGCGTAAAACCTATCGTACGGGTATTTAATTTCTCCAAAAAAACTTGCCCCTGCCAAGGCTTGCTCCTGACGGGGTTATCATGGAAATTCATACTTTTATCTCTCAGTCTGAATTGCGATGTGAGGTTGAGAAATCTCAATGGCTGAAAATCCGCTCCCACCGCCCAAGTAACCACAGGCTCATCAATAATAGCATCCCTGCTCTCAGTCCTAGCTCCAGGGGTAGCCCCAAGCGTTTGGCTCTGGATTACATCTAGATGATTTTGCGATTGTTCAAAAGAAAGATCAGAATAAATGACCGTGCGCGGTATGGCCTTGAAGCGCAAACCGAAAGCTTCGGCCAATTTATACGTATTGCTATCCGCCTGATTCTTCAAATTACTTCCCGCAGCCGGCGGATAGTAAGCCTCGCCGTCTCGCTGAGAAACTTCGGCTTTAATCGAACCCGTACCGCTAAGACAGTTCCACGGACTAACCATCATATTCAACACCCAAGAATTCACGTTTTGATTATTATGGCCATCACCATCGGGATTGTTGGCCGCCGTTATTACACCGGAACTATTTGCAGTAACTCTTTTTTGAGTCTGATCTGCTTTTAAATGCTCAAAGCGATAAGCGCTCGAAGTAAAGACTTTATCATTCAAATACCACTTGTCTACCCCAAGCATGGTCGTCATAAGTGTCGTATCCGTAGTAAAATACTGACGAACCTGTGCATTAGGTGTGGTTGATGAACCCAATGAGGCCACGATGAGTGACGGTTCCACCGAAAGTGTCTTGTCTTGAGCAATCTCCCACCGCTGATCTCCGGTGAAATGATAGCCTTTTTCCGTATACTCCCCCTTGATCCCGAACGTATCTACCGATTCATGGATCTCCTTCCACGATGGAGCGATTTTCTTGTTAGGATAGATACCCGTCACACTGGCCCAATCAAGCATCGACTTCGATCCGTCCTTGTAATCGTGATTATAATAAACGCTTACATTGGGAAGATCCGGCATTGTGATGCCTGCTTCGATACCAAAATGCCCAATATCTAAATAGAGATCGCGGCTAAGACTTGGAGAAAATCCTCGATAGATACCGCCGTAGGTATCGTAATACTTCCTAAACTGCTTGAAGTCGACATCAACATATCCAACATCTTTATTTTTTAGGGAATAATACCCCTTATAATCACCGTTCCCAATGATGCCGCTACCGCCTGCATCGATGGTGATATCGTCCCCAGAGGCATAGTTGATCGATAAGTCTTTAATACCTCCGCTATAGCCGCGGTTCTGCCAAGTCAGGGCCTCGTATTTATGGTAATCACCGTCCACCATAGCAACTTGAACAGGTTGGGCAACGATGGCGTACTTCAACGTCTCCGCCTTGGTGCCAGAAGCAACTACTGGATTGGTATCAGCGGGAAGATTATTAACGGATTGTTGTGTGACGACAGTCGTAGCTCCAGACTGCTGGCCATCGACCGCCGCATAGGAACAATCGCTACTAGAAGCTAAAATCGTTGGAACAAACAATGCTATTAAAAAAGCTCGTCTCATGTATGGCATTACTGTCTCAGATGATCACTGAAATTTGATCCGTGAGGAGCCGTATGACAACCACCGCTGTAGCATACACCTTGAGTGAGCTGACTCGTATGTCCAGCAACTGCAACAGTTCTAGTTTGACCGCCATGGCACCTGAGACACAAAGAGGGATCCCTTGTGATCAGCATCTTATCATTGATCGAACCATGGACCTTGTGGCAAGAAGTGCAGCCTTCCCGAAGCGCCAAATGCTCAAACACAAAAGGTCCGCGCTGCTCTTTATGGCATTTAAAGCAAGGCTCATTCACGTCCGCCATAGAAGTGGCCGACCAGGGCCTTGCATTCGCGCCATGGGGATCGTGGCAGTCCGTGCAGGACATATGCCCTTCCAAAACGGGATGACGGTACGGAAGCTTAAACTCTGCTTTCTTTTCCATGTGGCAGGCAAAACACATTTCTGGATTTTTGCCGGGATTGATAATCTTGTTGCCTTTGCCGCCGCCGGACTCCGCATGGAGACTCCCGGGACCGTGGCACATCTCGCAACCCTCGACCTTGACGCCTTCCATCGGAATAGCAATTCTCTGATGGGCGGCAAGCTTAAAATTCCTGACTTCTTTTTCATGACACGCGCCGCAGGTCTCAGACCCGACATACTTGGCGCCGGTCATCTGATGGTCTTTGATGACTTTCTGGAGAGTCTCGACATCGACATCACGGCAGGAAGAAAAAAGAGGAATTACAGCGAGAGCTAATATCAGACAAAAAAATTTACTTAATTTCATTATTGATTGGTTCTCTCGGGCTTACTGCGTTATATTTCCTCAAAATTTATCGTCTCGTCGCAACCGAAACTTGAATTGTGAGAATTATATGGATTCACATTTCACGCACAAGCTTTATTTCAAAAATTTCAAAAATATTTTCCATGACGCGTCTATGACGCGTAGCTGTGAAGCCCGGTAAGAAAAAGATTCACGCCGATATACGTAAAGATGACGGACAAAAAACCTATGAACGAGACCCAAGCAAGTTTTTTCTCACTCCACCTCTTCATGAGACGAAGATGAAGATAAAGGGCGTAGATCATCCATGTGATAAGCGCCCACGTCTCCTTGGGATCCCAGCTCCAGTAAGCGCCCCAGGCCTCGTTCGCCCAAACGGCACCGGATGCAACACCGAGCGTCAGCAGCGGAAATCCGAACAGGATCGACCTGTAGATCACCTGATCCAGCCGTTCACGGGAAAAGTTCTTTTTTGGGAGCGGCAAAAGATACGCAATGCTCGCAATGAAGGAAACAGCAAAAGCGCCATAGCTAAAAAAACAGGTCGCGACATGCAAAGCGAGCCAGTTGCTCTGAAGCGCGGGCATGAGAGGTTTCACGGCCGCATCATGGGAAAAGGCATACATCAGGACGGCCTGGTTGCAGACGAGAATAAAAAAACCTAGCCGCGAGATCTTTAGCGTAAGATCCGCCCAAAGATACATGATCACAAACGCCCAGGAAAAGAAGACAAGAGATTCATACATGTTCGTGCACGGCGCATGCCCCGTGACCTTCCACCGTATCGCGAGAGCGGCTGTCTGGGCCAGAAGCCCCAGCGAAACAAGTGCGCGGGCCCACTTTTCAAGACGCGGCGCGGTTTTCCTAAAAAAAACAAACGCGTGCGGGATAAGGCTTACAAGATAGAACGCAAAAGCGACGGATAATAAAAAATATTCATTCAACATAGCGGCTCCTATTCCTCGATTTTCCGTTTATTCGTTCGGGAGGGATGAAAGTAAATATTCTGGGTGAGGCCCAGCATGATCATCACAATGCTCAGAAAAACCACGCCGGTCCCGGGATCCCGGACCACGTCCAGGCCGGACCACTTCTCGTCAATGGAATCATACGAGGCCTGGTATAACGAAAAGCCCTTATACCTCAGAGGATGATTAACCAGGATGGCTTGCTCGCGGACGACCTTCCCCGCTTCCAGGATCTCGACGTGACTGATAAAAGCCTTCGGCATACGCTGCGCCCATTGATACTGAAGCCCTATGGGACGTTCTTTCGTCATATGGAAATCCGAAAACTGGGCAAAGACCCACTCGGTATAATCTGCAGTTTTTCCTTTCAGGTGCACCAGAATGGCGGGATTCCTCGGCTGATCCGAAGCGGAAAAAGCCGCGCGGGAGGCTGTATCGAATCGAAAATCGGGAATAAAACGCTCCACGCGGAACTGATAATCCGAACCCGGGATCGCGGTCCAAACATCCTTCCGGAAACGGAACTCCAGAGGCTTCATCTGTGACGGTTTCTGATCCTCTGGATTAGGCGGCATAGCGATCAAAAGCTTCTCAAGCTCCCCTTCATAATGCTGAAGCTCAAAATCTCTGAGACGCAGTTCAAAGCCGAGCGGGATCGTCCTTCCCTGCGAAACGAAAGATGATGCCGTCTCTCCTTCGTGAAGCGTGAGCTCCTCACGGACGCGCATCGTAGCGCTCATCATCCCGCCCGCGATAAGGAGCACCAGGCTCAAATGAACGAGAACAAATCCGAAAGTCCTTTTCTTCATAAGCAAGCTTACGATCAAGCATCCCAGGATGTTCGCGCTAAGCAGGACGATCAAGACGAGAAACCAAGGACTCAGAAAACAAGAGTTCAGTTGCAACTGGTAAATAAGGTGGGTTGCCTTAAATCCGAACTTCTCGACGTATTCGGCATATTCGCGCCCCTGAGGGATCAGGCTTCCAAGAATGGCGACCGGGATCAAAATGAAAAGGAGGACAGCGGTCAAACGGACGGACGGAATAAACTCCCCGAATTTACGTAAAGCCCCGACTGCTTTTTTCAATACTCGAAGAGGCATGACAGATCCCGTTGCGGGTTAAATGAGGCCGCGCGCGAACGACTCCCGGCATTAACGGACTCAAAGAATTTTCGCGGCAAAGCATAGCGGAAAACATTCCAACCACCAAGAGATTTTTCGGGCGCTCCACCCCGAACCCGATCACTCAGGTTTTTTATCCTTGGGAGGATCCTTGGGGGAAGCTTTTCGATAGCTTTTTCTTCCTCATGGACCTTGCCGGTCAGCATCACCGGACTGAGAGGATAAGCCTCAGGATCAAAGATCACGAAGTAAAAGTGCCAGACGATGATCGCAAGAACCGCCAGCAGCGCTTCATATAAGTGGATCGTGGTCGCCAGGTCCAGGGCCCATTTCGGCAAATATTTCATAAAAAGATTCTCGAAGGTCAAAACCACCCCTGTCACGATCATCACCACCGACCCCCAGACAAGCGCCCAGTATTCGGACTTTTCAATGTAGCTGTAGGGCGCGAATTTAGGTCGGTCCTTCGAAAACCCGAGATTGTATTTCTGCTGGTCGAAGACATCCTTGAAGTCGCGCAGGCGCGGGAAAAGCTCCCACAACTGCTGCCGGCCTCGGCGCGTCATGACAACGAACCAGGCGTGATAAATTCCGAGCAGGACGAACACGATGGCCGCGCCCTTGTGGATCCCCCCGCGCCAATCGGTGCTGGATTTCACAAGCATGAATGGATAATTCCACCATGCCTCAGGGAACTTAAGCGCGAAGCCAGTATAAGCCAGAGTGATGAAAGTCGCGGCCAGTATCCAGTGCTGGATCCGCTCTGCAAGAGTGAACCTCAGATGATCACTTTTGTTTTTCAGCTCGCGGTAATGAACGATGAATTTTTTCAGAAAATCCAGAGCGTTATGCCCCAGCATGCCGCCGATCACGGCAATGATCAGACCTATGTAGAGGAGAGTCACATAATAAACGATGTGGTTTTCTTTGGGGGACGGAGTTCCGTGAATACTCCCCTGGGAAAGCTGCTTGCCCGCACCCGGATGACATTTCCCGCAAGTCCTTGAAAGATGTTTTTTATTAACGGAAGAATCCGGGTCAGAGGAAGGAAGGACATCGTGCGCACCATGACAGCTTGCGCAATTTGCCACGGTCGTTGCCCCGAGTTTGCTTGCCAATCCGTGATAACTTGCAAAATAGGAGCTCACCCGGTCCTGGGGAAGATTGAACTTGGTATTAAGCTTCTCGGATCCATGGCAATGCCCGCACGTCTTTTCCGAGATCACTCCGGCATAGACCGATGAAGTCGGGTCCAGATGCGATTTGATCCCGTGTTCCCCGTGACAGTCCGTACAGACCGGAGCTTCGCGCTTCCCTTCCGCCGCGGCTTTTCCGTGAATGCTCCGCTTGTAGGTCTGAAGAACGTTCTCATGGCATTTCCCGCAAGTAGCCGGCACATTGGTCCAGTAGATCTTGGACTTTGGGTTTGTCGGGGCATGCAAATCATGCGAGCCATGGCAGTCGGTACACATCGCCGCATTGATCAAACCTTTTTCAAGTAAGGCCTTTCCATGAATGCTTTCGGAATATGATTTAAGCGGCGCGCTCTCTGAAAGCGAGAACTTGGTCATTTTCGCCTTATCTTCATGGCAGCGGGCGCAAGTCTTGGGAATGTTCAGGCGATAAACCGGCGATTCGGGATCCCGGTAATTGAGAAGCGAATGCGCTTCCCCATGACAATCCACGCATCCCGCGGCAGAAAAGCCCGCCCCCACCGCGATACCGTGGTCGGACGCGCGGTAGATCTCAGCTTCGATCGAATGGCAATTAGCGCACTGGACCGGCCCGGGTTTCTCCTGATGAGGTACTTCCCTTATATCGGCGTGACACGAGGTGCAGAGATTCTTGCCGTGAATGGAACGGGAATACTTCGCGGGATCGATCTGATCGTGACAGGCGAGACAATCCTCGTTCTGGATCTCCTGCTGAGCCGCGGCAAAGGCCTCCGTACAAAAGACGGGCGCCAGCATAAGAACAAAGCAAAGGACGGCAGCCCCTTTGAAGAACACAAAATCTGCGCGGGCTCTCATGAGAGTTCGTTTTGACCGTGGATCAAAACCTTGCCGCGGAAGGATCACTCGACGTCTCCTGTGTGACACTCATAACATTTCATGTCTTTCCACATCTCGCCGACCTCGGGATCAGGATGCTTAAACTCCAATCCGTCCACTTTCGTCTCAAGTGCCCCGGGGGCTCCCTGGCTGATGATCGCATGACACTGAGCACACTTATTAGAGACCGTCCGTCCGCCCGAACTCTCGTGTGTACCGTTATGGCAGCGGAAGCATCCAGGGAAAATAAGATGCCCGATATTGTTGGGGTATTCCTTCCAGGAGACGTTCATCTTCGGGAAAAAGTTCGCCTGGTAGATGCCAATAACGGCCTGGCCCGCTTTCTCGACCGCTTCCCGCCGCTTCGCCCAAACCTCGGGATATTTCACTTTATAGAAAGCGGCGATCGTTTCCCGGATCTTTTGTGCCGCCTCCTCTTTGGTCGCGTATTTCCCCGTCAGAACCTTAACCGCTTCATGCTTGATCGAAGGGAGCGTCTTGTCGATGGCCCCGCTCGCCATCGCCTTATTCACAGTCGAGGACGGATCCCGGTAGGAATGACTCGGGCGATTATGACAATCCATGCAGTCCATCAGCCGGATCTCTCCCGGGGGAGGTTTCTCGGCAGTATAGCCGGACCCTTTTTCGACAAAGACCTCTTCTTTGCCGTCCTTGCCCACTTTACGTATCCAGGGAATGACCTGGCGTTTGGGATCGGTCGCCACATAATAGATCTTGTTTTCGGGATTCACGTGCCAGTGGATCCCGGGCTTATTCTCACCGGCTGAGGCCCCGCCCCCGACCGACATCAGCATCCGTGTCTTCCATTCCGTGTTGGCCTCATCGGGAAGAAAATAATCGCGGTCCTGCTCGATCGCGCCAAAGAATTTCTGGGGCCAATGACATTTCTCGCAAGTGTCCTGGGCGGGGCGCAAACTGTGAACCGGCGTTGCGATCGGCCTTGGATAAGCATTGGCTAGAACGGAATAGACCTGATAGGCCCCGGAGATCTTGGAACGGACATACCACTCCGCGCCGCTTCCGACATGGCAATGAGTGCAGTTCACGCGGGCATGAGAGGACTCGTGATAAGCCGTGAACTCCGGCTCCATCACGGTATGGCAAACACGCCCGCAGAACGCATTCGACTCCGTAAAGTTATAAGCCTGATAGATCCCTATCGCGGAAAAGATCAAAAAGACCGTGATCACGCCCCAAGTGGTATAGGCCCATTTTTGATGCAAAGGATTGTTGAAATCGACTACCGGAAAACGAGGTGTGTACCCGCTTTTGAGGCTGCGCGAACGCTCAATAACCGCGCCGGCCGGGATCAGGAAAAGACTTAAAATAAGAAAACCCGGGACCACCATATAAGCCAGGATCCCCAGATACGGATTCTTCTGATGCAGGAAAAAATCCAGCAGAAAAAGGCAGGCGATCACCACAAAGAAAATAATGGAAAATATTTTCCCCGCGATGCTGATCCAATTATTAAAATAATTCTGTTGTTTATTATCCATAGCGGTCATGTTTTTTGAATTTCCGGCCCGGGATCGTTCCAGGGCGGTAGGATTCTAACCAAAACGCACAAAATCGCATAGGGCAAAATAAGCAGGCCGACCGCCACAAGGATACCTTCCAGCCCGAAAAGCTGCGCTTTGTAAACCGTGAGGCCCCGCAAACTCTTCGAAAAAAGCTGTCCTCCAATGACCACATTCCACCGGATGCTGAAAATCCCCACCTGCACCAAGATAGCCGACAAAAAATAAATGGCTCTTTTGATCCAATCCGTCCCTTTGCCGAAGCGGGCGAAAAGGATCCCGATCATGGGGATGATGCTGCCGAGGATGATCTGCAAAACGATCAGGCTGATAAAAAGGCGGTTAGTGATCAGCTGGCCCAGGATCTGGATGGATTCCTCGGACTCATAAAGGCGGTGGATAAAATCCAAGAACTCCAGGGAGAAGTCAATGATCATGGCATAAAGTAAAAACTCGGCTAACTTATTCAGGCAGTTCATATCAACCGCCTTTTTGCGAAGCCAGGAGGCCATAAGATAGATCAGGAGCATCACCGCGATCCCGGACACCATCGCTGAAAAAAGAAACACGATCGGCATCAGCACGGAACTCCACCAGGGATTCGCCTTGATCGATCCGAAAATAAACCCGACGTAGCCGTGAAGCATAAAAGCCGACGGAATACCGATGATCGTGATCAGTTTGCCCGCTTTGTGATCAAACCTAACAGCCTCCTCCGAAATATCCGTCGCCCCTAGAGTGAGCAAAAGATAAAAGTATTTGACGATGCCTTTACTCTGACGGGAACGCAGGACGATATCCTTTCGAAAATCAAACCAGACCTCCAGAAGTAAGACCACAAGCAAATACCACGCATAGACGAACCCGAACATCGCCATCGCGGATTGCAAATGCGGCGTCCAAAGCATCTCCAGCGCCCGTTCCGGATGTCCCAAATGGGCAAATAGCGGCATGGGCGCCACCAAAAGAAAGGCCAGCGCCGACAAAAGCGATAACCGGTAAACAGGCTGCAGGGCCTTGACCTGAAAAACACGCTCAAGTGAAGCGAGAATAAAAGCCCCGGCCACGAGCCCCGTTAAATAGGGATAGATAACGATCAGAAGACCCCAGTGGAGTTCGAATTCATTGGGGTACATGTACCCGCTGAAGTTTTGTAATCCCTTGACCACGGCATGGCCGATCGAAGCGGCATCCATAGCTATCGGACCTCGCCTTCTGCCCCGGCATAGAACACCATGGGTTTTGTATTCAGCGCCGGTTTTAACACCATGGTCCTGTTAAAACGGATGAACCTCCGGATGGGACTGCTCGCATTATCGACCTCGCCGAAGATCCTGGCCTGAGTGGGACAAACCTCCACGCACGCCGGCAGCAGCCCCTTGCTGATACGGTGGTAACAAAAGGTGCATTTATCGGCCACGTGCTTTTGAGGATGCATGTAGCGCGCGCCATAAGGGCACGCCTGGATGCAGTAACGGCATCCGACGCAGTACTTTTCGTCGACCAGCACCACCCCGTCAGGAGTCCTGAATGTGGTCCCTACGGAACACACCTGCACGCAGGGAGGATTGGCGCAGTGATTGCAAAGTTTGGGAACAAAAAACGCTTTTAAGATCGCCTGCCCGTCTTTCACCTCAGGGAAACCATCGATCCCGCCGTTGGGACTATCCACGAGAGCCTCCCCTTTAACGGGAACCCGATAGCGCTCGATCCAGGTCCTGAAAAAATGCGGCTCCTGAGGCACGTTATTTTCTTTCTTACACGCGGCGGCGCATCTCCCGCACCCGATACATTTGGAAATATTAACACCCATGGCGTATTTTTTTATGTTACTCCCCGCCTTCATCAGCGCGTTGATCTCTTTGCCAAAAACACTTTTGAAGGTCAGCGAAGACGCAAGCAACCAGGCCCCCGCGATCTGAAAACCTTTCGTCAGGAATTGTTTACGCGATAGCAACGTTTTTATATCCATGATCAACGCTCCACCGTTGGAGAGTGAGGATAATGACATTCCCAACACAAATAACGGCCGCCGTGGGTCGCGAGATCGATCTTCGGGATCCCCTTAGGACCCTCGGCGCCGCGCGCATGACACGTCCCGCAAAGCTCCTTATTGCGCGGCTTTTCCGCCTTTGAAAATCTCGGCGTCACAAAATGCTCCGCCGGGACCGTATGGCAGACGGTACATTCCAGAGTGGCGTGAGGGGATACGGACTTCTCGCTTGCGATCCCTCGATGGCACGCGCTGCATTGTTCCGGGGTATGCGGCGGCGTGGGATTATGCGGGTTATGGCACGTCATGCACGCTTTTCCGGGATTATGTTTGGAGGCAACAATTTGAGGAAATCCCGTAGGCCGGGAAGAATTGTAATCATGACAGATCGGACAAAACTCGCGGCCCTGGGGCTTGGTGGGCGTGAATTGACCGGGGTCTTCCACATGCTTGGCGGCCGGTCCGTGACAGGTTTCACAGGCAACATCCTTGTGATAGGACTTGGCTTTGAGATCAAAGATCGCGTCATGGCACTCGTAGCAGGATGCCGCCCCCGCATAGACGCTCTCGCGGGCTTTATTCTCGTCAATGGCCGCTGCCCGGAAATGCCCCAAGACTCCGAAGCTCTTTGGAATAAAAAAATGGCGGGCCGTCATGAAGAGAATCAAGAGGGTGCGCTACCTCGGTGTCGGTGGTTATAGGACGTTGCGAGGCTTGGGACAAGGAAAAGTAAAAAAAGGAGTTGCTTTTTAATTTTTTTTGACGATAATATTACTGTTATTAAACAGTAATAATAATATGATTAAAAATGAATAGAAAACCATTGCACCTCAAAAAAGATCGAGATCGGTTGGCGGCTCAT